>OJWN01000014.1_pt1 | contig 138504 bp, 130 predicted proteins | sample 1600501 | NCBI WGS metagenome assembly OJWN01 (sample SAMN04436597, study PRJEB24849) | human gut metagenome | biome: human gut; feature: NICU; material: stool | host: Homo sapiens | place: USA: Saint Louis, MO | collected 2009-11-16
GTTGTGGTGAGGATATCACCTTTAATCAGGTGGCCAAATTTACTGTGCCACTACATATGAAGGTAATTTGCGCGACGTATTATCGATCATCGCTAACGACATTGCCTATGTACGGGAAACGTATCAGGACAGCGGCCTGACTTTTACGATCGAACAGCATGAAGATTTAAAAAGCCATGAGCTGGTGTCGCTGGTCAAAGAAAGTGAGATGGAATCTCTTTCCTTACTGTTTGATTTTGCGAACATGATCAATGCAAATGAGCATCCCATCGACGCTTTAAAAACGATGGCACCGCATATTACCCAGGTCCATATCAAAGATGCCTTGATCGTTAAAGAAGAGGGTGGCCTGGGTCATAAAGCCTGTATTTCAGGTCAGGGTGATATGCCGTTCAAAGCGTTATTAACGCACCTTATATGCCTGGGTGATGATGAGCCGCAGGTGACGGCATATGGCCTGGAAGAAGAGGTTGATTACTATGCGCCGGCGTTCCGCTTTGAAGACGAAGATGATAATCCGTGGATCCCTTATCGCCAGATGAGTGAAACACCATTGCCAGAAAATCATTTACTGGATGCGCGGTTACGTAAAGAAAAAGAAGATGCAATTAATCAGATAAATCATGTCCGTAACGTACTACAACAAATCAAACAAGAGGCAAACCATCTTCTGAACCACTAATAAGTTTTAACTCATACGCAGTTAATAAAACCATTCGATATGAATGGTCGGTATCTTATTGCCTTTAAAACAGTGATTTTAAAAATCGCTTAGGGGATGTTATGCTCACGAAAAAGAAATGGGCGTTATTTAGTCTATTAACATTGTGTGGCGGTACAATTTATAAATTACCGTCGCTGAAAGATGCGTTTTATATCCCGATGCAGGAATATTTCCATTTGACCAATGGTCAAATTGGTAATGCTATGTCGGTAAACTCATTTGTCACGACAGTGGGCTTTTTTCTGTCTATTTATTTTGCCGATAAACTACCGCGCAGATACACCATGTCATTCTCACTCATTGCGACAGGATTACTGGGTGTTTATTTGACGACAATGCCGGGATATTGGGGCATCCTCTTTGTCTGGGCGCTATTTGGCGTTACTTGCGACATGATGAACTGGCCGGTCTTGCTCAAGTCGGTAAGTCGATTGGGCAATAGCGAACAACAAGGTCGGTTGTTTGGCTTCTTCGAAACAGGGCGTGGCATTGTCGATACCGTGGTGGCATTTTCTGCGTTGGCAGTATTTACCTGGTTTGGCAGTGGCTTATTGGGTTTTAAAGCAGGCATCTGGTTCTATTCCCTTATTGTGATTGCCGTAGGCATTATCATTTTCTTTGTTCTGAATGACAAAGAAGAGGCACCGTCCGTTGAGGTGAAAAAAGAAGACGGAGCATCGAAAAACACCAGTATGACCTCGGTGCTGAAAGACAAAACTATCTGGCTTATCGCTTTCAACGTCTTCTTCGTTTACGCGGTTTACTGTGGCCTGACATTCTTCATTCCATTCCTGAAAAACATCTATCTATTGCCCGTTGCGCTGGTGGGGGCTTACGGCATCATTAACCAATACTGTCTGAAAATGATTGGTGGACCGATTGGTGGCATGATTTCAGATAAGATCCTGAAATCGCCGAGTAAATATCTATGCTACACCTTTATCATCAGTACCGCTGCGCTCGTACTGTTGATTATGCTGCCGCACGAAAGTATGCCGGTATATTTAGGGATGGCATGTACGCTGGGCTTTGGCGCGATAGTCTTTACACAGCGAGCCGTATTTTTTGCACCTATCGGCGAAGCAAAAATTGCTGAAAATAAAACAGGCGCGGCGATGGCGTTGGGTAGCTTTATTGGTTACGCCCCGGCGATGTTCTGCTTCAGTCTGTATGGCTACATTCTGGATTTAAATCCGGGGATTATTGGCTACAAAATTGTGTTTGGCATTATGGCCTGCTTCGCATTCTGTGGTGCGGTGGTTTCCGTAATGCTGGTTAAGCGTATTAGCCAACGTAAGAAAGAGATGCTGGCGGCTGAAGCTTGATTAATGGCCGGATGTGGCTTAATCCGGCCAACGGAAACCGTATCAACCGTAGGCCGGATAAGGCGTTTTCGCCGCATCCGGCAGTTTTACATCAGAAGAAATACTTCGTCCCGATACGAATCTGGTTTTGCTCGCGGTGGTACGGTTCGACATTACGATCTAACCAGCGTAATTCGAAATAAGGGAGCCAGTGTTCATTAATGCGATAACGGAAGGTGTTAGTGATTTCCCAGTGATGATCTTTTCCATTGCTGCTATTAAAGTCATTTACTCGCATGAAGTAATGTGGTTCAAATGTATAGGAGAATTTCTCGGTGATTTTAAAATTCCAGTAGGTGCCAACTTCATAGGTGTCGTTATTATCCAATTCGCCGTTCAAATCTGTAGAGCTGTAATTATTATGGTTATAGCGATTACGCACCGTCAGGTTAAACCACGGAGTAAATTTGTAGTTAACATCCAGATAAACGGCACCACCCGAACCGATACTCTTGTCATTAATTAAGCCACCGGGCTGGATGGTTAATTTATCGGTTGGTTTAAATAAAGGATACCAACCTTCAATTTCATTATAGCCATGTTTGAGTTCATCTTCTCGCTGAAAGGTGTAGGTATTGGTTAACATAATACCCGCGCCCATATCGAAGTTATAACCCACGCGTAGCATAACTTCGCCCTGATCGGAGGCGAGATTATATGCCTCCCTGTTTTCGACGTATGCGCCAGCAAATACCGAGGCAGAGGTCAGAGAGGATAATAGAATTATTGCATTAATCTTTTTCATAATAAGTCCATTTTTAAACGTAGGGAGGCCGCCACCCACCAGGATGGAAATAGCGGCTATTGACATTTATAACGTTACGGAAGCCGTTTTTTCTTCTGTCGCCATCTCTTTATTTTTGCGTTGGTTGATTTCCTCAATAATCAATGCAAACCGTTTTTCATTGAGTGTGTAAAAGAATCCCATCGTTAATGCAGCAATAATTGCCAGCGCACAAGGCCAGATAAAAATGAGCTGACGCAAACCCTGTAATGTCGCATCACTTTGCGCGATGTTGGGAACATAACCGATTTGCGTCAGCATAATGCCTGGCAAGAAGCCAGCAAGTGCGGCAGAAATTTTACGAAAGAAGGTATAACCGGTATAAACAGAACCTTCGGCACGAATACCGGTTTTCCATTCACCGTAATCTACGGTATCTGGTACCAGCGCCCAGTTCAGGCTGTTCACAAAGGCCGTGCCAAAAAAGGCGACACAAGAGAACATGACAAAAGTGAAAGAGTTACTTCCCCAGAAATAATTCAGGATATCACCAACCGCCCATAGCACCATGCCAGCTAAATAAACCTGTTTTTTACCAAAACATTTTACAGTTAATGGCACCAGTAATACGCCGACGAGGATACATCCCATACTGAAAAATCCCATCCACGACAATAAATTAATATCATTCAGCACATATTGGGTGTAATAGACCTGAATCGCCAGTTTGATATTAAATGCCGCCAGGGTACACAGGTTAGCAATGCACAAAACCAGCAATGGCGGATTACGAAATATCGCGCAAAAAGATTTGAGAATACTGGCTTTATGTCCGGTTGGCGCTGTGTCCACATAATGCTCTTTGACGCCTCTGTAGCACAGCATCATAAAAATAAAGCCACCAATGGAGAACATCAGTGCCGCGCAGGCATAACCGACGGTGGAGTCAGAAAAAAGCGACTGCAACGGAATAAACGCCACGGTACAAATCAATAGCCCTATGGTTGCACCACCCTGGCGGTAAGCCGCGAGCTGCGCGCGCTCATTCGGGTTTTTGGTAATGGCCGGGATCATCGCGCCATACGAGCAGTTCATCAGACTGTATGAAAGCCCAAACATCATAAACAGTGCTGTGGCAATCGTCGTTTTAACCGGCAAACTAAAAGTGGTGGCGATAAACTGGAGCGTTGCAATTAACGCCGCCGGAACCGCTGCGTATAAAATAAACGGCCTGAACTTTCCTTTAGGCCCAATATTTTTCCGCGAATCGAGTAAAAATCCGGTGAGCATATCGGTAAACGCGGTAAAAAACTTCGCCACCAGAAAGATAATCCCGCCATAGTAAGCAGGCATCCCTAATTCATCGGTATAAAATTTGAGGAGATACAGAGTGCCGATGCTAAGCATTAAATTCGAACCGACGTCGCCCATGCCATAGGCGATTTTTTCCCGCAGATTCAGTTTTAATGTCAGTGGATTATGGTCAGACATAATCACTCCTTATAACGCCCCGCAGGGCGTTGTTTATTATTTATTCCGTGCGTTTACGGGCTTCTATTTCTTCAACAATGCGGACGTACATTTTCTCGTTCAGACTGTAGAAACAACCCATCGCAACAATGGTGACTACCGCCAGTGCGCTTGGGTAGATGAAGATCAGCTGGCGTAAACCTTCGATGGTATGGTCAGCCTGGGCGACGTTTGGCACATAGCCGATTTGCGTCAGCATCCAGCCTGGGAAGAAACCAGCCAGCGCCTGAGAAACTTTGCGAAAGAAGGTGAAACCGGTGTAGACCGTCCCTTCCGAACGCACGCCGGTGCGCCATTCGCCATATTCCACGGTGTCGGAAATCAGCGCCCAGTTCAGGCTGTTAACAAACGCTGAGCCGAAGAATGCCAGGCAGGAGAACGTCACGAAGCTGACCGAACCGCCGCCAAAGAAATAGTTGAGCAGATCGCCAAGCACCCAAATCAGCAGGCCGCCGATATAGACCTTCTTCTTACCAAAACGTCTGACTGCGCCAGGCATCAGGAACACGCCGATGAAAATACAGCCCATGCTGAAAAATCCCATATATGACAACAGGATGGGATCGTTAAGCACGTACTGGGTGTAATAAACCTGAATGGCGAGCTTGACGTTAAACGCCCCTAAGGTGCAGAGGTTAGCAATACACAGAATGAACAGCGGGCGGTTACCGGCAATTGCGCGGAAAGATTGCAACAGGCCAGGCTTTTGCGCCGGATTGGTAGGTTGGGTTTCGACATAACGCTCTTTCACGCCCGAGTAGCAGATCCACATAAACAGCAGGCCGAACAGTGAAAACAGCGTGGCAGCGAAGATATAGCCAATTTGCTGATTACCTTCGATAAGATTCATAACCGGCACGAATCCCACCGTACACAGCAGCAGGCCCAGCGTAGCGCCGCCCTGACGCCATGCCGCCAGTGAGGCGCGCTCGTTGGGATTTTTGGTGATGGCAGGCACCATTGCGCCGTAGGAACAGTTCATCATGCTGAAAAACAGTCCATAAAGCATAAACAGGATAGTGGCCATCACCGTTTTACCGGTGACATCGAACGGCGTACCGATAAAGTTGGCGATCGCCAGTAAGGTAACCGGGAATGACGCATACAGAATAAAAGGACGGAACTTACCTTTTGGACCGATCTTGCGTCGGGAATCCAACATGATGCCGGTTCCCATATCGGTAAAGGCGGTAAAGAATTTCGAGATCAAAAAGATAATGCCGCCATAGGTACCAGGTAGCCCCAGAACGTCGGTATAAAACTTCAAAAGATAAAGCGTACCAATATCCAGCAGGATGTTAGAGGCCAGGTCGCCAATACCGTAAGAGAGTTTCTCTTTAAAGGGCAGGCGTAAAGTTGCTGGATCTTCCGTTGTGATGTGACTCATCGATGTTCTCCCTTTGCCCATGAGTTTCCCCACGGGCGAATGTGATTAGATGCTTTTTAACGACGCGAACAGTGCCGCCCATTCGCTATCGGCGCGATAAAAGACCGGCGGCTTGCCGATGGGCGCATTAACGGTCACTTCCCCGCCCCGGAACGCTTCACCCGTCCAGGCGTGCACCCAGTTATCCTCCGGCAGATAGAGCGTCCAGTCGCTACGGCCTTCTTCATGCACCGGAGCGACCAGAATGTCGCGACCTAACAGGTACTGATATTTCAGGGTGTAAGTGTGCGCATCGTCTTCGTAATGCAGGAACAGCGGGCGCATGACCGGCAGACCGGACTTCGCATTCAGCGCGACGGCCTCTTTCAGGTAAGGTTTCAGGGTGGTGAAGACGGTGGTCATACGGGCAAAATGGGCGATAGTTTCCGCGTCGCCGTCAAACTGCCAGTTGTCGCCCGGACGGTTGCCTTCGTGGGTGCGCATCATCGGCGTGAAGGCGCTGAAATCACACCAGCGCAGTAGCAGCTCTTTGCTGCGCTTCATCTCAAACAGGGTGGTGTAACCGCCAATGTCGCTGTGATGCAGGCCATGTCCGGTCATTGCCAGCGACAGCGCCGCCGGGACAACCGACGCCAGGCCATCGTCCAGACTCCAGTCGACGTTCTGGTCACCCGCCCACATCATGGTGGAGTATTTCTGGCTACCGGTAGAACCGGCGCGCATAAAGAAAAGGATCTCGCCGAGCTTGCCCGTTTCTTCAAGGGCTTCGTAGTTACATTTCGCCCACAGCGCTGGCCAGGCGTTATGCATAATCTCCGCGCTGACGCCGTTATGCAGGTACGTGTCGGTGGGCAGATACTCGCCGAAGTCAGCCATCCAGCCGCCGCAGCCAAGTTCAATCATGTTCTTTTTGATCACTTCCTTGAACCAGGCGTAGGCTTCTGGATTGGTGAGGTCGACAACGCCGCCATAGAACTCGCCAAACTCCACCAGATAGTCGCCGCCAGAGGCATCTTTTGCCAGATAACCGCGCTTTGCCGCCTCTTCGCAGAGATCTTTATCGCTGGCGACATACGGGTTGATATAGGCCAGGAACTGCACGCCCTCTTTGTTCCACTGCTTAATACGTGAGTCCAGTTGCGGATAGTTTTCGCTGTTCCACTTCCAGTTCCACATTACGCGTTTGCCAAAAGAGGTCATACGGATCCCGGACCAGTCCTGCGCCCAGATGCCGTTAACCTTCACACCCGCGTTACGCATGGTGTCCAGTTTCTTCTGACACACTTCCGTCCCGCCCTGAATGCCGAGCGTTACCCCGTCATAAATCCAGTCGGGCAGTTCTGGCTGGCGTCCCAGCAGGGCAGTTAATTTTTCCAGCAGGGAGATGTATGTATCAGCACATTCAAAACGCAGCGTTGCTTTGTCTTCCCACAGCGCCAGTTCATGGTATTCCGGGGCGCTAAAGTCGAAGTTCATGTAGCAACTGTTATCAACATGGCAGTAATACTTCTGCGTGCTGACAAACGTAGGCTGTGGGAAGAAAGTCCAGTAATAGTCGCCGCCCGCGTTCTCTTTGCAGTCGGCCTGCCAGGTGACATAGGTTTGCTTGTTGCGACCAACGCCTTGTTCACTGGTCCATAGCGGGAACGGTTTGCCGCGCAGATCGAAGTAGGAAAACTGTTCGCCGCAGCCGTAGATATGGTCCTCTGGTTGAGCGGCAAGGCGCAGCCAGATGCGGTTGTGGTTAAGGTTGTCGTTTTGTAGTTCCAGCAATAAACGGCCCTGATCGTCGGCAGAGATATTCAGCGTGGCGCTAATGTCAGAACCACGGCTGAAATGGATTAACCAACCATCCGGTGACTGGCTGACGGTAGCGTCGGTGAGCGCAATCTTCTCCTGCAATTTATCTTTAATGCTGAAATTACCGCGGAACATATCGATATCCGCTATACCTGAGCCAATCCATAAACAAGGATTATCTTTACTATGGGTTAAAATAAGACGGCCCTGAAAACGTAGGGTAAGACTGTCGTTATTCTGATGAAATTGAAAATCTAATAACTGTGGGCGTGGCGTATCCATAAATAATCTCCATAGAGTTGAGAACGAGGTTGTTTCCTTCCTGTTATTGTTATTACAGGCTTATGTAAAATGATTCTCATAAAACTGATATATATAAACTTTAAAGAAGCTGAGCTGTTTTTAACTTAATAAATTGATGATACATAACGTTGCCTTTAGCGAGTGAAATGTTCTTCAATGATTTTGACTGCTAATCAATACAAGTTATTTTCTCTGTCCGTAAATATTAAAAAACAGGCGGTGTGTTTTTCCGGGTTGCAGTAATATTAAATCGGTGCCGGAATTAAACGCATCAGGCGGGCAACTCATAGGTTCAACTGCCAGTCCCTGACGCTGTAATTTTTCACCGCTATAAACCTGCACCCAGGGTTGATCGCAACAGAGGCTCACCGAAAGCAAATGCTGTGGATGGGTAATGGTCATTTCCCACAGGTCATTAGCGGTTTTAAAGGTATGGTCTATTTTTGTCGCGGCTATTTTTGTCGCCCGCGTGAAATTTAAATTCAGCTCATCAACGTGGTGAAGCGTTGTCGGATTTGCGTGCTCATCGACGGCATAAACCTGTTCTGCCGGAAGCTGGAAAAGATAGTCATCAACAGATGTTAAGTTGCAGGTTAAATAAGGATGAATACCCACACCATAAGGTGCGGTCACAGTACCAATATTCTGGCTTGCGATCTCAACGGAAAGGCCCGTGCGAGCGTTGAGCGAATAAACAACCTGCGAAGCCAGCATAAACGGATAGCCGTAACTGGGCGGCAGAAAAGCTGTCAGGGTAACGCTGGTGGCGGTTAATTCGCTAATTTGCCAGTCACGCCAGGCAAGCAGCCCGTGAATAGCGGCTTTTGAACTATGTTCATTAATGGGTAACTGATAGTCCTGCCCCTGATAGCGGTAACAGCCGTTGGCGATCCGGTTCGGCCACGGAATAAGCACTTTACCCAGATGCGCCAGCGGCATCTCTTCGGGTTTGTGCGGGATGACTAAATGACAACCCTGAAAGGTTAATTCAGCCAGACCAGCACCAACCGTCACGATAGTCGCGTGATAATCCCCCGCGGCAAGTGAAACGGTTTGTCCACTGCAATGCATGTTGGTGATTTGCATACGAGGCACCTTTATTGAATAACGACATACCCGGCATGTAGCCTGATATGCCGTTATTTCAGCTCAGTTATTTCGCGTTAATGTCCAGCAGGCCTGCGGCAACAGCCGGTGCCAGACCAGGGGCTAACGGGATACGCGGGATCACCAGGCAATGCAGCAGGTGATAAATATCCTGTTTGCCGTCCCAGACTTTCGTGGTGACTTTATTGTCCGCATCCAGCTCCTGCCACCAGGAACCATTTTCATAGTCCATCAGGTACTTAATGCAGTAGTCCCACCATGTCTGATACCAGGTTTCATACTGGCGATCGCCGGTGACGGTGTAGAGCGCGTAAGCCGTACCCATCGCTTCGACGATAGGCCAACGCACACGTTCGCGAACCACCGGTTTGCCTTCCCAGTCAACGGTATAAACAATCCCGTCCGCGCCATCGGGTGCCCAGGCATCGCGCACGGTGGCGTTAAATAGACCTTTGGCATCTTCTAGCAGCCAGGCAGGCGGCTGTTCACAACGGGCTTCCAGGGCCGCGTGGATGTGCAGCATTAAACGGCCCCATTCGATCCAGTGGCCCGGCGTGCCACCGAATGCGCGGAAGCGGTGCGCCGGGTTATCTTTGTTGTAATCCGGCAGCGGATTCCACTGGGTATCGAAGTGCTCGTTAACGCGATAATGATTATTTCTGGCGACGTCGTGGATAATCACGGAAGCCACGCGAATCGCGCGATCCAGCCATTTTTTGTCGTGCGTTACGTCATAAACAATCAGGAAGGCTTCCACCGCGTGCATGTTGGCATTGCCGCCGCGGTACTCTTCGGTTTTGCTGAAGGCTTCGTCCCACGACTCCAGGCACATCTGCTCTTCTTCACTCCAGAAATATTTTTCAATAATTTCAATGGTGTAATCGAGCAGCTTGCGTGCTTCCGGGTGACCGGTAGTGACGGCACTGGCGGCACCCAGCAGAGCAAAGAAGTGTTGATAGCCTTGTTTGGAGGCATCCACCACGCCCTCGTCATTCACGCAGGCATACCAGCCGCCATATTTTTTATCGCGCAGTGCGCCATTCATGGCTTTGATACCGTGATCAACCAACGAGTAAGCGCCAGGGCGGCCCATCGCCGCAGCAACGGAATAAACGTGCAGCATACGGGCGGTGATCCACAGATGCGTGCCCATCTCTTCTTTGATTTGCCCTTTATTGCCCAGCCAGCCAAAGCCAGTCGGCACTACGGCATTCTTACCAAAATCAAAGATGCGATCGGTTTCCTGTTCCAGCCAGCGGTTGTGACTTAAGGTGTTAAACCATTTCATTTTTGTATCCCCATCTTAACGGCGTTTAGCCATCATTTCGTCGACGATATCGCCAAGTTGTTGTAATTTCGGTGCGCAAACGTCACGCAGCATCAGCTCGTTGTCTGGTAAACCGACAACCGATGCCCAGACGGCACGACCAGCCAGGAAGCCCGATGCACCCGCTGTCATTGCCACGCGTACGGCACGCGGGAACAGTTTTTCGTCGACACCGGAAGAAAGTATCACCCACGGCATATTGATATGGTCATTCAGACGTTGTGAAGCACTGAGAAGCTCTTGTTGCGGACCTTTACCGTAAAGCGGCATTTCAACTTTGTAGAGGTCAGCGCCACTGTCGCCCAGCTCTTTGGCAGCATCGATGATCGCTTGTTCGCGATCGAATTTATCGCCACGACGTGGTGGGCGGACGACTGGCTCAATAATGCTTACCAGGCCGTGTGAGTGGCACAGTTCGTTAAACTCTTTCACCATATCCAGACGTTGCTGCGCATCTTCATCACTACGCCACAGCACCAGCAGTTTTAAGGCTTTGCCACCGTCTTGTTTGATTTGTAGCGGATTGATTTTGCGGTCAATGACCACGCTATCTACCGGAATACCGTTGCCAGGAATGAACTCATCGGCGGCGACAATCATGGCGCAACTTTTGGCAATCGCGTTTTGCTCAACCACCTGGCGGTAACAGAATTGTTGATCTACCAGAATCGCCGAGGCATAAGGCGAGAGGGTCTTCGCCGCGTTAACTTTGAAATCAGTTAAAACGCTATCGGCTACCGGAGCGGGTGCGCCAGCCGCAGCAAACATCATGCGCATGGCTTCGCGCTGATCGACCGCCAGCATGGCAAAACCGCCCGATGCGCGCGTAATGTCGTTGATGGTGTACTTATTCATTCATTTATTCCTTTATCCAGTCGTTACATTTTTACTTTGGCAGTCATCCCGGCACTGACACGGACCTGTTCCAGAATGGCGGACCAGTCCTGGCGACCGCGACCCGCTGCGCGCGCCTGGCTATAAACCTCCCGTGAGGCGGCCCCCAGCGGCATTGGCACATGCAGCTGGTTGGCGACATCAAGGGCGATACCAAGATCCTTATGGGCAAGATCGATCATGAAGGCGGGAGAAAGATCCCCGCTGAGGACTTTGTTTGGCCAGGAAGTGGTGAAGTGGCCTTTACCGGCGGCGGTGCCGCTCATCACCTTGACGGCAACATCGAAGGGAAGATTCAGGGCTTCGCACAAAACAGCGGCTTCTGCCGAAAGCGCATTGAGCGCGATGCTCATGTAGTTGTTGATGAGCTTAACGCGGATCCCCATGCCCGGACCGCCCGCGTTGATCAACTCACTGCCCATCGCCATCAGGATCGGTGTGGCGCGTTCAACTTGTTCAGCGGTGCCGCCAGCCAGCAGTAACAGAGTACCGGTAATGGCATTTGCAGAAGTACGGCCTACCGGAACATCCATCATGCTGAAGCCTTTGGCTTGCATATCGGCAATCAATTTATCGGTTTGCAGCGGGTGGATGGTCGACATATCGATGACCAGCGCATCGGTAGATAAGCTTTCGCAAACGCCGTTTTCACCGAACAACACGCTGCGCACCAGATCGCCATTCGGCAACATGGTAATGATAAATTCGGCATCTTTAGCGGCCTGCGCCGGGTTGGCGGCGGGAGTCGCACCTTTGTCTACCAGATGCCGCACAGCTTCGGCGTTCACATCAAAGACGCGAAGTTGATGCCCTTGCTGCAATAAATTGCTCGCCATTGGCGAACCCATTTGTCCTAAACCGATAAACGCGATTGCTGCCATAACCCTCTCCTGAATACAGTGATGTCACTTTTTGTCATTTATGACATGCTTTGCTTGTCTGTTTTTGATCGTATTTGTAATTTATCGTCAAAAAATTGACAGCCGTCACTTTTTAAACAATTGGTGAAATTAAAATGAACGCATCCCAAAATGCTTAAGGAATGACCATGATTCGTGTTGCTTGTGTAGGTATTACCGTGATGGATCGTATTTATTACGTGGAAGGATTACCGACGGAGAGCGGTAAATACGTGGCGAGAAATTATACGGAAGTTGGTGGCGGGCCAGCGGCGACGGCAGCGGTTGCGGCGGCAAGGCTGGGGGCGCAGGTTGATTTTATTGGTCGCGTAGGTGATGACGACACGGGCAACAGCCTGCTGGCAGAGCTGGAATCCTGGGGCGTTAACACCCGTTACACCAAACGGTATAACCAGGCGAAATCTTCGCAATCCGCCATCATGGTGGATGCCAAAGGCGAGCGGATAATCATTAACTACCCCAGCCCGGATCTGCTGCCTGACGCAGAGTGGTTGGAGGAAATTGATTTCTCTCAGTGGGATGTTGTGCTGGCAGATGTACGCTGGCACGACGGTGCTAAAAAAGCCTTCACTCTGGCCCGGCAGGCGGGCGTGATGACTGTTCTGGACGGGGACATTACGCCGCAGGATATCAGCGAGCTGGTGGCATTAAGCGATCACGCGGCCTTTTCAGAACCGGGTCTGGCGCGCTTAACGGGCGTGAAAGAGATGGCCAGTGCGCTAAAACAGGCACAAACGCTCACAAATGGTCATGTCTATGTGACCCAGGGGAGTGCCGGCTGTGACTGGCTGGAAAATGGCGGACGTCAACATCAACCGGCCTTCAAAGTTGATGTGGTAGATACCACCGGTGCGGGTGATGTTTTTCACGGCGCATTGGCGGTGGCGCTGGCAACAGATGGGGATTTAGCGGAGTCAGTCCGCTTCGCCAGCGGTGTAGCGGCGTTGAAATGCACGCGTCCCGGTGGACGAGCCGGGATCCCTGACTGTGATCAAACCCGATCTTTTTTGTCACTTTTTGTATAAAATGCCAGGGTGATGGTTTTTCGAGGAATTTTCATGAGCCTTACCGAACTAACCGGTAACCCGCGGCACGACCAACTCCTCATGCTGATCGCCGAGCGTGGGTATATGAATATTGATGAGCTGGCAAATCTGCTGGATGTCTCCACGCAGACGGTCCGCCGGGATATTCGTAAATTAAGCGAGCAAGGGCTGATCACGCGCCATCACGGTGGCGCGGGTCGGGCCTCCAGCGTCGTTAATACGGCGTTTGAGCAGCGTGAGGTTTCGCAAACTGAAGAGAAAAAAGCGATTGCCGAAGCGGTGGCAGACTATATTCCTGATGGTTCAACAATATTTATCACCATTGGTACGACCGTTGAACATGTCGCCCGGGCGTTACTTAACCACAATCATTTGCGGATAATCACCAACAGCCTGCGTGTGGCGCATATTCTTTACCACAACCCGCGCTTTGAAGTGATGGTGCCCGGCGGTACGTTGCGCTCTCATAATAGCGGGATCATTGGCCCTTCAGCGGCGTCCTTTGTGGCTGATTTTCGTGCTGATTATCTGGTAACAAGCGTTGGGGCGATTGAGAGCGATGGCGCGTTGATGGAGTTTGATGTAAACGAAGCTAACGTGGTGAAAACGATGATGGCGCACGCGAGAAATATTCTGCTGGTCGCCGATCACACTAAGTATCATGCTTCGGCGGCGGTTGAAATTGGTAACGTGGCACAGGTCACTGCGCTCTTTACCGACGAGCTGCCGCCCGCTGCGCTAAAATCACGCTTACAAGACAGCCAAATTGAAATCATCCTTCCCCAGGAAGACGCGTAGAATTTTGTGACCGTTGACCTTGCTTCATACCTGACCACATAGCCAAACCTATCCTTTCCCGCTACAGTTAATTTCTTGTGGCGCGAAAGGAGGCAAAAATGCTCTATATCTTTGATTTAGGTAATGTGATTGTCGATATCGACTTTAACCGTGTGCTGGGTGCCTGGAGCGATTTAACGCGTGTTCCACTGGCTACGCTTAAGAAGAGTTTCCACATGGGCGAGGCGTTTCATCAGCATGAGCGTGGGGAAATTAGCGACGAAGCGTTCGCAGAGGCGCTGTGTCATGAGATGGCTCTACCGCTAAGCTATGAGCAGTTCTCTCACGGCTGGCAGGCGGTGTTTGTTGCGCTGCGCCCGGAAGTGATCGCCATCATGCATAAACTGCGTGAGCAGGGGCATCGCGTGGTGGTGCTTTCCAATACCAACCGCCTGCATACCACCTTCTGGCCGGAAGAATACCCGGAAATTCGTGATGCTGCTGACCATATCTATCTGTCGCAAGATCTGGGGATGCGCAAACCTGAAGCACGAATTTACCAGCATGTTTTGCAGGCGGAAGGTTTTTCACCCAGCGATACGGTCTTTTTCGACGATAACGCCGATAATATAGAAGGAGCTAATCAGCTAGGCATTACCAGCATTCTGGTGAAAGATAAAACCACCATCCCGGGCTATTTCGCGAAGGTGTTATGCTAAAAACCATTCAGGACAAAGCCAGGCACCGTACCCGTCCACTATGGGCCTGGCTAAAACTACTCTGGCAACGCATTGATGAGGACAACATGACTACCTTGGCAGGTAACCTTGCCTATGTGTCGTTGCTCTCATTAGTGCCGCTGGTTGCCGTTGTTTTTGCGCTTTTCGCCGCTTTTCCCATGTTTTCCGACGTCAGCATTCAGTTGCGTCACTTTATTTTTGCCAACTTTCTGCCTGCTACTGGCGATGTTATTCAGCGGTATATCGAACAATTTGTTGCCAATTCCAACAAGATGACCGCCGTTGGGGCGTGCGGGCTGATCGTCACCGCGTTATTGTTGATGTACTCCATCGATAGCGCGTTGAATACCATCTGGCGCAGTAAACGAGCTCGACCAAAAATTTACTCGTTCGCCGTGTACTGGATGATTTTAACGCTGGGGCCGCTGCTGGCAGGGGCCAGTCTGGCGATCAGTTCCTATTTGCTCTCCCTGCGCTGGGCGAGCGATCTCAATACTGTCATCGACAACGTGCTGCGTATTTTTCCGCTGCTGTTGTCGTGGATCTCCTTCTGGTTGCTGTACAGCATTGTTCCTACCATCCGCGTACCTAACCGCGACGCGATTGTCGGCGCGTTTGTCGCTGCACTCCTGTTCGAAGCAGGAAAGAAAGGTTTCGCGCTTTATATCACCATGTTCCCGTCATATCAGCTCATTTACGGCGTGCTGGCGGTGATCCCCATTCTCTTTGTTTGGGTCTACTGGACATGGTGTATCGTCTTGCTTGGCGCGGAAATTACTGTCACTCTCGGGGAATACCGCAAATTAAAACAAGCTGCTGAACAAGAAGAAGACGACGAACCATGATTGCATTAATTCAACGCGTAACCCGTGCCAGCGTCACCGTGGAGGGAGAAGTGACGGGCGAAATTGGCGCGGGACTTTTGGTGTTATTGGGTGTCGAAAAGGATGACGACGAACAGAAAGCAAACCGTCTGTGCGAGCGTGTGCTCGGCTACCGCATCTTTAGCGATGCCGAAGGCAAGATGAATCTCAACGTGCAACAGGCGGGCGGCAGTGTACTGGTGGTTTCCCAGTTTACCCTTGCCGCAGATACCGAACGGGGGATGCGTCCAAGTTTCTCCAAAGGTGCATCACCGGATCGCGCAGAGGCGTTATATGACTATTTCGTCGAACGCTGCCGTCAGCAAGAGATGAACACGCAAACAGGACGCTTCGCTGCGGATATGCAGGTATCGCTGGTCAATGATGGCCCCGTGACATTCTGGTTGCAGGTATGAGCCAGCTTCCAGGGTTGTCACGGGAAACAAGAGAGAGTATCGCTATGTATCACCTTCGGGTTCCACAAACAGAAGAAGAATTAGAGCGTTACTATCAGTTTCGCTGGGAAATGTTGCGTAAGCCCCTGCATCAACCGAAAGGTTCGGAACGCGACGCGTGGGATGCGATGGCGCATCACCAGATGGTCGTCGACGAGCAGGGTAATCTGGTGGCGGTAGGCCGACTGTATATTAATGCCGACAATGAAGCGTCCATTCGCTTTATGGCCGTTCATCCCGACGTGCAGGACAAAGGGTTAGGAACGCTGATGGCGATGACCCTGGAGTCGGTGGCGCGTCAGGAAGGCGTTAAGCGCGTGACCTGTAGCGCCCGTGAAGACGCGGTGGAGTTTTTCGCCAAGCTGGGGTTTGTCAATCAAGGGGAGATCACCACGCCAACCACCACGCCGATTCGCCATTTTTTGATGATAAAACCTGTCGCCACTCTGGATGACATTCTGCATCGCGGCGACTGGTGCGCGCAGCTGCAACAGGCGTGGTACGAACATATCCCGCTAAGTGAAAAAATGGGCGTGCGCATTCAGCAATATACCGGGCAAAAATTTATCACCACCATGCCGGAAACCGGCAATCAGAATCCGCACCACACGTTGTTTGCCGGGAGTTTATTCTCACTGGCGACGCTCACCGGTTGGGGGCTTATCTGGCTGATGCTGCGTGAACGGCACCTCGGCGGAACGATTATTCTTGCGGATGCGCATATCCGCTACAGCAAGCCGATTAGCGGTAAACCTCATGCGGTAGCCGACCTCGGTGCCTTAAGCGGCGATCTCGACCGTCTGGCGCGCGGGCGCAAAGCGCGGGTACAAATGCAGGTCGAAATCTTTGGCGACGAGACGCTGGGTGCAGTGTTTGAAGGCACGTATATCGTTCTGCCCGCGAAGCCATTTGGCCCGTATGAAGAGGGCGGGAACGAAGAAGAGTAGCTGATGGAGAGGGGCGGTGCTGCCTCTCTCATTCTTTCAGGTCATTTACTTCAGTCTCTGACTATTCCGGTTATATTGAATAAGAACTCTATAAATTTTTATTCTTCGTTGGCACCATACGTGTCTTGCTACATCACTGTTCAGGAGCATTTAAATATTATTTGTAGAGCTGAGTGGCAATTATCGCTGATAATGCTTAATTCATCATCTTAGTTCATGTTTGAGCGATTTTTGATAGTCAAAACCCCCTCTGGTGCCATACTTTTCTCATAAATATTTTTAAAATCTATAGCTAACAAACATTATGCAAAGATAATGGATTGGCGTCATTGTCAGTATCATTCATTTACTGCTTCTGGATGTTGTAAATAATTATGTGGCATGTTTGCTCTTAAACCGTGGGAAGGAGGCTGTAATGGTTGCCAATATTAATCTCATTAAACAAGAAAGTTATTCTATTGTTAATTTAGAAAAACAACTAATGAGTAATGAATCACCGAAGCAAACGCTATTAAATGATTTTTCACATCGCCTTAAAATGGAAGGTGAGGAGCAACTGTGCGATTGTGTTAACGAACTTAAACTCGGGTTGTCGAGTAATAATAAATATGACCTGTTTAAAAATAAAGAAACCTCACTGTGGAAACGCAAAGTACCAGAAAGTGCAGCGCTGGCAATGACGGGAACAGTATATAAATTATTTGGTAGTCGCTTACTCAACGCCCGCAATCAGTTAGATAAAAATCTCCTCGAAATGGCTATGCAAATGGTTTATGGCAAAGATATGGTGACAAAGTCCGGGGATATATTGATTGATATACAATTAAATAAGGATGGCAGCCTCCAGAGTAAGCACTACACATTTGATGTAGGTGAAGTTATAAACAGTTATAATATTGACCTCTTTGTGAATGCTTCGAGTATTAATCAAACTTACTTACATGATAAAAATCCTGGTGACGTTATTAGCCTGTATGGCACTTTAGATAACATTCCTCTTGTAGTTAAGGAATGCACGGGTAAAAATCATCAAATTAACGTTAAAGCCAAATTGCCACAAGAACGAAGTGAAAAAGTTGAGGATATGTGTGAAAGAATGAGAGGTGGCATCTCTATGTTTAACCACACTACAAAAACAGCTGGTAATATAGAGCATAATTTGCAGCTAAGTTTTCTCGTGGATTCACGACCGTCGATCACAAATAAATACTCAGCCAAAGATGTAGGGGAAGATATACTTGCATTGCCCGTCAACGTATATCATGCAGATTTTAAAATTAAAATCAATAACGCAGTAGAGAAGGCTTCGTCAATTGTGTTATGTGCTGTGCAAAAAAATCTCCATGCAGCAAGGAAGGTTCTTAGCGGGATAATAGGAAATGTGCCAAAAAATAATAAACCAAAAACAATCATTTTTGATTTACGTTTTCTTAGTGCAATTAAGCAGAAAGTTTTTTTGGGCAGTGAAAAACCGTTGTTTGTAAAGCATACCGCAATGATGAGGGAGGCATGTAAGGAATTACCGCAGTCAGTGGAATATGTTCCTTTAGCCTGTGAAGCGCATAGCCATCGCAGCGTCGCCCTTGCCAAAACCGTAGCTGCGCCCATCATGGCGACAGGCGTGGGATCGGCTTTAATGTATGCAACATCATCAGGACCGTATTATGCGCAAAGTCTTTCTGGTTCTCCGGATATCGAGATGATAAAAAATCGCATGGCTCAATTGTTTACCCAGTTGGATGCTTCTGTGCGCAACAAATATCGCCCGGCTTTTGATAAATGGAATGAGCTGGTAGATAAATTAAATCACGAAAGAAATACAGTTCCGTTTGCGTGTTTGACCACCATTTTATCGACGGCGATAAATGAAACTCCTGAGGGGGATACGAATGTTGCCGTTGTGATGGGGTGTAAATCTGCGAAAGATCGCACGATATCCATTGTCCTTGGCAACTCGATGTTGCAAACACTCTTTGAAAAACGCCTCGCCGATGATGGAGAAATAGAAAATCTTTTTGATCAACAGGGATATTTTAACTGCGATTCATTAACAGCCAAAGAATTAATGATGTTAAAAGACCTTTTTGATATTCGAGTTCTTCATCTCTCTAACAAATTTAATGTTGGGTTGCAAGGTAATATCAACACGGATGTTTTACAAGATTCGTTTTTTAAAAATGTCGATTTCATTCATGAATCTAGCTCGTATACCGTAGGGATGGGAGTCTGACGGGTAAAACTCATTAGGATTATCAGAATTCGGACAATGCATTGCAAAAATGACATTCAAAGAGAGATGTGTGCAGGCGCTTAGCCGCGAGGGGCATAGCGAAGCCATACAGAAAGCACTAGCATTCAGAACTCCTGTGAAAGCGGCATAGTGGCCGCCTGTGCAGGAGTTTTGCTATGACCCGTATCGTGCTGACCGTTGCCACCCTATGATGCGATTAAAAAAACTCATCGTCGCGCCGATGATTGACGACAATGCTAGCGGATGATGTCAGGGGTGTTCCGGAAGGAATTCCTTGTTTCCCGAACTGTTACCCACAAAATTATAACGACGAGCAAGTAAAGACCGGTTGGTGGCAGCATTGAACGGTCTGTGATGGATGTTAAATTTCACCTTAAATCCTGGTGCTGTTAGGATGCTGACGTTTTTCGGGTACACCATTCAGATTATGCAAATAAAGATCCAATCAAAAAATAAATATCCCTGAATATAATATATTCATAGCACCCATAACTCATCTTGGGCGATAACTAAACCATTTTTGAGTAATAAATGAAACAACTGCAACGCTCTTATTATTTCTGGAAAACGCCTCGCAAAAACAAAACAACATGCAAAAATCCGCTTTTTTTAAATGATTTTCCGGCGTAATTTTCGCACATACATTAATGAGTAATATATGTAAGGTGGTGGTAATGGCGATGAATACGGTTTTTCTTCATTTATCAGAAGAGGCAATTAAACGGCTGAACAAGCTTCGGGGCTGGCGTAAGGTTTCACGATCTGCAATTTTACGCGAAGCGGTAGAGCAATATCTGGAGCGTCAGCAATTCCCGGTGCGTAAAGCAAAGGGTGGCAGGCAAAAGGGGGAGGTAGTTGGTGTTGATGATCAGTGTAAGGAGCATAAGGAATGACAAAAATTTTTCATTCTTGAATATAAAAAAACAGATGCCCTTATTCTGGTATTAATACAAGGCTGTTTTACTTGAACTTATAATAACTGCAACTGTTACATCATATCTGGAAAACGCCTCGCAAAAATAAAAAATGATGCGTAAATAAGCTTTCTTTAAAGATTCGGCAAGGGTACTTTTCTCTCCATAGATTCAAAAATGATATTGGCGAGATATTTATGAACTCTCTGGCAGGTATAGATATGGGCAGAATTTTACTCAATTTATCGAATGAGTTGTTTAAGCAACTTGATGATCTCGAGGTGCAGCGTAATCTTCCTCGTGCGGAGCTATTACGGGAAGCGGTAGATCAATACCTGGTAAATCAATCGCAAACAGCAAGAGCCAGTGCTTTTGGCATCTGGCAAGGGAGTGAGGAAGATGGTGTCGAATACCAGCGTAAGCTGCGCGAGGAATGGTAATGGCAAAAAGATTTGGCTATTTGATATCGATATCCTTATCGATTTTCTCAGTGTGAAAATTGAGGCAAAACAGGCACTGGCGGCATAGCTTGAGGTTGTAACGCGGAATACGAGAGATAGTGTCGTCACACCCTATGAGCTGTAATCCGGGCGACCAGCGCCACCCGGAAAACGTCAGAGATTACTCCCCTTCACCCGGGAACAGGAACGGGTTGATGGAACTGCGGGCGTAGCCTTCTTGCTCCATTCGCGCGTCCAGTACCAGAGAGGCGAGGTCATCTGCCACGGCTTCAACTTTCGGTTCTTTTTCCTGATAAAGAATCTTCAGGTAAGTGCCACAGTCATCGCAGCTTTCGGCTTTAATCGCGGCCTGTTCGTCATCCAGCGACCAGTAATGCAGTTTGCCGCTCTGTTCACAGTTGCTGCATTTTACGCGCACCACGTGCCATTCGGTTTCGCACAGGTTGCAGTGCAGGTAACGCAGACCCTGAGTGGTGCCAATTTGCACCATGCTGGACACCGGCATAGAGCCACAAACCGGGCAATATTGACGTTGTTCGCCATATTCAGCGCGGGCTTTGCCGGGGATCAGATTAGCCATCTGCGCCCAGTAGAGCGACAGTGCAGCCCAGATAAACGGCGCTTTATCGCTGCTGACGGACGAGAAATCAGAGGCAAACAGTGCGCTGGCCATATCTTCCAGCTCCTGAGTCGATGCCTTCTCCAGATTCTCAATCACTGCCAGCGCCGGGCCGCTCATTTCAGGTTTCAGCTCAGCAATCAGCGCCATCAGCAGCTTTTGCCAGTGCTTATCACGCGGCAGAACGTGAATATCCAGCGGGGGCTTGCCTTGTGCGCTGGCTTCTTTAATGCGCGTGGTCAGATCCATCTCCAGCGGATGGTCGTACAGCACCACTTCCTGCGCGTGGGCGATAAGCGCAGCAAAGCGCAGGTAATCACCCAGCGGATTATTTTCTGCCAGCTCGCGCAGACGCTCGGCGCGGCGGTTGTATAAATTCTTGAGCCGAGGGAACAATAACGGCGGAATCATATCCGCCGTACGTTTCTCGCTCGAACCCAGCTCATCTTGCGGGATTATGCGAATACTCATTCAGCTTTCTTTTCCGTTGTCTTGCGGACCTCACGGTACCAGCGCGGGTGATGTTTCTTCGCCCAGGCGCTGGTAACCCATCCTTCCACCATGGCGGTAATCGTGCCTTTCACCCAAAGGGCGGCGTAGATATGCACCATGATAACCACAATTAACGCCACTGCGGCAAATGAATGCAGCATTAACGCGAATCGGATCACCGGGATTGAGAAAGCAGGCGCAAAATAAGGACGCCAGATAATCACGCCGCTCACCAGCAGCAGAACCAGGAAAATAATCGCCGCCCAGAAAACGCATTTCTGACCGAAGTTATAACGCCCGGTGTCACCTACTTCCTCGTTGACGACGATCTTACGAATATTCTTCGCCCAAAAGATATCATCCCGATTGATTAGGTTGTGATGCCAGTAACGGAAAAACATGATGATGAACGAGGCAAACATAACCACGCCGACAAACGGGTGCAGAATTCGCGCCAGCTGCGGTGTGCCCATGATTTGCATCAACCAGTTGAAGGACGGGAACAAAAAGCCCAGCCCGCTCACCGCCGCCAGGATGAAGCAGAAGGCGGTGATCCAGTGGTTGATACGTTCCGGCGCGGTGTAGCGCACGATGGTGTCACGTCGTTTCATTTGCGCTCCTCGTCTTTCTCTTCGTGCAGATTATTCTCTTCCTCATCCGCACGGTTCGGACCGACACCCACGTAGTGGAAGATACTGGCTGCGAAGGTAGCCGCAAAGCCAACAGCTGCGAGCGGTTTCCAGATGCCTTTCCAGAATTTCACGGTTTCGCTGATTTCCGGGTTCTCCGGCAAGCCATGATACAGATTTGGCTTGTCAGCATGGTGCAGCACGTACATAACGTGTGTACCACCAACGCCTGCCGGATCGTACAGACCCGCATTGTCGTAACCGCGAGTTTTCAGCTCCGCCACGCGCTCGCTCGCCAGCGTTTTCATCGACTCTTTCGTACCGAAGTGAATCGCGCCCGTTGGGCAGGTCTTCACGCAGGCCGGTTCTTGCCCAACCACCACGCGGTCAACGCACAGCGTACATTTGTAGACGCGGTTGTCTTCCGGGTTGAGGCGCGGAATGTCGAACGGACAGCCCGCAATGCAATAACCGCAGCCGATGCACTGCTCGGACTGGAAGTCGACGATACCGTTGGCATACTGAATAATTGCTCCTTCCGCCGGGCACGCTTTCAGGCAGCCTGGATCGGAACAGTGCATACAGCCGTCTTTGCGGATCAGCCATTCCAGTTTGTCGTTCTGTTCCACTTCCGAGAAGCGCATCACCGTCCACGATTTGGCACTTAAATCATTGGGGTTGTCGTACACCCCAATGTTATTGCCGACGGTATCGCGAATGTCGTTCCACTCTGAACACGCCACCTGACAGGCTTTACAGCCGATACAGGTGGTGACGTCGATGAGTTTCGCCACTTCTTCCTGGAAGTCCCGCGCCTGAGGCGCGGGGGTCAGACCGTTAGTCGCGGAACGACGAATGATATCTTGAGATTGATAAGCCATATGTCGTCTCCGTTACACCTTTTCCACATTCACAAGGAAGGACTTAAACTCTGGCGTCTGCGTGTTCGCATCACCAACGAATGGTGTTAACGTATTGGCAATAAAGCCTTTTTTCGCAACACCTTCATAGCCCCAGTGAATCGGAATACCGATGGTATCGATATCTTTGCCGTTCGCTTTCAGCGTGCGAATACGTTTGGTCACCACCGCTTTGGCTTTGATATAGCCACGGTTGGAGGAGACTTTCACGGTATCGCCCTGGGCAATGCCAAGTTTATTCGCCAGCGACTCACCGATTTCCACAAACTGCTCTGGTTGCAAAATCGCGTTCAACAGCGCGTGTTTGGTCCAGTAGTGGAAGTGCTCGGTCAGACGATAGGTGGTTCCGACATACGGGAACTTATCGGCTTTACCCAATGCTTCGGCGTCGTCTTTAAAGATACGTGCAGCCGGGTTCGAGATAACGTTTGGATGCAGCGGGTTAGTCCCCAGCGGCGTTTCAAACGGCTCGTAGTGTTCCGGGAACGGACCTTCCGCCATCTTATCGAGGGCAAACAGACGCCCCATGCCTTCCTGCTGCATGATAAACGGCCCGACGCCACTGCCCGGAGGCGCTGCGCTGTAGTCCGGAATATCCCAGCCGGTCCACTTGGTGCCGTCCCATTTCAGCAACTGACGCTTCGGATCCCACGGGTTACCCTGCGGATCTGCGGAGGCGCGGTTATACAGAATACGGCGGTTAAGCGGCCATGCCCATGCCCAGCCCAGCGTGTTACCGAGGCCAGACGGATCGGCGTTATCACGGCGTGCCATCTGGTTGCCCTCTGGCGTCCAGCTACCGGCGAAAATCCAGCAGCCACAGGAGGTTGTACCGTCATCGCGCAGTTGGGCGAACGAGCTAAGTTGTTGGCCTTTCTTGACGATAACCGCACCGGTTGCCGGATCGGTAATATCGGCCAGCGCCTTACCGTTACTCTCCATCGCCACTTCTTCTGAAGATGGCTCATGCGGAATGGCGTAGTTCCAGGTCATGTTCAGCACCTGGTCCGGGTTCGCGCCACCCTGTTCGGCATACATCTTGCGCAAGCGCAGGAAGATACCGGAGAGGATCTCGCCGTCAGTCAGCGCAATCCCCGGGGCGTCCGCACCTTTCCAGTGCCACTGCAACCAGCGACCAGAGTTGACGATTGAACCGTTCTCTTCCGCGAAGCAGGTCGATGGCAGACGGAACACTTCGGTCTGGATCTTCGACGAGTCAACTTCGTTCAGTTCACCGTGGTTCTGCCAGAAGTTAGAGGTTTCAGTGTTCAGCGGGTCGATGGTCACGAGGAACTTCAGTTTCGACAGACAGCCGATCACTTTGTTTTTGTTCGGGAATGAGGCAACCGGGTTAAAGCCCTGGCAGATATAGCCATTGACTTTGCCCTCTTTCATCATCTCGAAGTATTGCAGGACGTCGTAGCCTTTATCCCACTTCGGCAACCAGTCAAAGCCCCAGCTGTTTTCTGCCGTCGCTTTATCACCAAAGAAGGCCTTCATCATGGAGACGAAGAATTTCGGGTAATTGCCCCAGTAGTTAACCTGGCCTTCCAGCAGCGGTTTCGGCGTGTTGGCGGCAAGGTAGGTTTGCAGATCGGTCTGCTTCTCGCTTGGCAGCGTCATGTAACCTGGCAGGCTCTGCGACAGCAGCCCCAGGTCGGTCAGCCCCTGAATATTGGAGTGACCGCGCAGGGCGTTAACGCCGCCGCCAGCCATCCCCATATTGCCGAGCAGCAGCTGGATCATCGCCATCGTACGAATGTTTTGCGCACCAATGGAGTGTTGCGTCCAGCCGAGGGCATAGAGGAACGACGCTGTTTTATCGTGAGCACTGGTTTCGGCGATGTATTCGCAGACTTTCAGGAACGCGTCTTTTGGCGTACCGCAGATGTTTTCAACCACATCTGGCGTATAACGGGAAACGTGCTGTTTCAGCAAGTTCCACACGCAACGCGGATGTTGCAGCGTGGTATCGCGTTTGGCGAAGCCGTTTTCGTCCAGTTCGTAAGTCCAGGAGGATTTATCGTACTTGCGTTTTTCCGCGTCGTAGCCGGTGAACAGGCCATCTTCAAAGCCGTAATCCTCACGCACGATCAGGCTGGCGTTGGTATAGGCTTCGGTGTATTCGCGGTTGAATTTTTCATTGTTCAGCAGGTACAGCAATACGCCTGACAGGAAAGCAATGTCAGTCCCGGAACGAATAGGGGCATAGTAGTCAGCCACCGCCGCCGTACGCGTAAAGCGAGGATCGATCACAATCAGCTTCGCGCCGTTGTGAATTTTGGCTTCCATCGCCCAGCGGAACCCGACCGGGTGAGCTTCAGCGGCATTACCGCCCATCACCACGACGAGGTTGGCGTTCTTGATGTCGACCCAGTGGTTGGTCATCGCACCGCGACCAAATGTTGGAGCAAGACTTGCTACCGTTGGTCCGTGTCAGACACGCGCCTGGTTGTCGACCGCGAGCATCCCCAGCGCGCGGGAGAATTTTTGCGTTAAATAGCCGGTTTCGTTACTCGACGCGGAAGCACACAGCATCCCGGTGGAGAGCCAGCGGTTAACAGTCACGCCTTCGGCGTTTTGCGCAATGTAGTTAGCATCGCGGTCTTCTTTCATCAGTTTGGCGATGCGATCAAACGCCTCTTCCCAACTGATTTGCTGCCATTTATCAGAACCTGGCGCACGGTATTCCGGAAACTTCAGACGGCTTTCGGAGTGGATGAAATCCACCAGGCCAGCGCCTTTCGGACAAAGTGCACCGCGGTTGACCGGGTGATCCGGATCGCCTTCGATATGGAAGATAGATGCTTTGGCGTTTTTTGCTCCGTCACCGAGGCTGTACATCAACAGCCCACAGCCTACGGAACAATAGGTGCAGGTATTACGGGTTTCGCGGGTGCGCAGCAGTTTATACTGCCGGGTTTCCGCGAGTGCTACGCTGGGTGCAAAACCCAGTGCCGCTGCCGTGGTGCCTGCCATACCGCCAGCGCAGATCTTAAAGAACTGCCTTCTGCTGACCTGCATGGATTGCTCCTTGTTTCGACATTGTCACGTCCCATTTACATTCGCTTGCTGCGTGTGCAGGGAGTGGGAGTTATTTTTCTTTGCGGAAGGGGCCGCAAAGGTCCAGAATTGGCTCAATTTCCCTCCATCCAGGAAGGGTTTGTAACAGAATACCATAATGTTGGTGTGTGTGTTCTTATCTGGTTAAGAGAAAGTGAAAAAAACACAGCAAAAAGAAATCGAAAATGTGACAAATATCACAGGTGTTCGTCAAATTGAGTTATGGCGGCGTGATGATTTACAACACCCACGGTTAGATGAGGTCGCGGAAGAAGTTCCCGTTGCGCTGGTCTACAACGGCATTTCGCATGTGGTGATGATGGCGTCGCCCAAAGACCTTGAGTACTTTGCGCTCGGTTTTTCGCTTTCCGAGGGGATTATCGAAAGTCCGCGCGATATCTTCGGTATGGATGTCGTTCCTTCCTGTAATGGTCTGGAAGTGCAAATTGAGCTTTCCAGCCGCCGCTTTATGGGGTTGAAGGAGCGCCGCCGGGCGCTGGCGGGACGTACGGGCTGTGGCGTATGCGGTGTAGAACAGCTTAACGATATCGGTAAACCGGTGCAGCCGCTGCCGTTCACCCAGACGTTTGATCTCAACAAACTGGATGATGCATTACGTCATCTCAATGATTTCCAGCCAGTGGGGCAACTGACTGGTTGTACACACGCCGCTGCCTGGATGTTGCCATCTGGCGAACTGGTCGGCGGGCATGAAGACGTGGGTCGCCATGTGGCGCTGGACAAACTGTTAGGCCGCCGGTCACAAGAAGGGGAAAGCTGGCAGCAAGGTGCGGTGCTGGTTTCCAGTCGTGCCAGTTATGAAATGGTGCAAAAGTCGGCGATGTGTGGCGTAGAGATTTTGTTTGCGGTGTCTGCCGCGACCACACTTGCTGTAGAAGTGGCTGAACGCTGTAATTTGACGCTGGTGGGCTTTTGTAAACCGGGTCGGGCAACGGTTTATACCCATCCGCAGCGTTTGAGCAATTAATTAAAATAAGTCCTGCGATATATATTAAATTGCAGGACTTATTCATTTCGTGAATTTTATTATTTTATTTATAAACAAAATGCGTGTAGTGGCGTTAACGCCTGCGCTGCAACCTATTGATGGCGTGGCGGTAAGTTATATTGATGCTGCCGTGGCGTTGGGTAATACCATTAACGAAATGGATAAATATTACACCCAGGAAAATTATAAAGACGATGCGTTTGCGAAAGGGAAAACGCTGCACCAGACATTCTTAAAAAATCTTGAAGCCTTTGAACCTGTAGCAGAATCTTATCATGCGGCGATTCAGGAAATTAACGATAAGCGCCAGCTTGCGGAACTGAAAAATATTGAACAAAGAGAAGGGAAAACATTCCACTACTACTCTCTGGCAGTCATGATTTCAGCGAAACAAATTAATAACCTGATTTCGCAAGAGAAGTTTGATGTTGATGCGGCAATGAAGAAAGTCTCTGAACTGGAAACGCTGGTGGCGCAGGCCAAAGAAGCGGATAAAGGCGGTATGAATTTCTCGTTCATTAATTCGGCAGACCAGTATCAACTCGAGGCTAAAAAATATGTTCGCCGCATCAGAGATAAAGTCCTGTACTCTGACTGGGATAAAGAGCAACTTCAGGACGCAAACTCAAGCTGGATGGCCGAAGACTCATTTCCCGAGAACATTATGCGAGTACAACGAAATGGTCGATGAAATATTTCAGTCAATTGTAATCGCGGGGCGGGTTTGTGATGAGCGCGGATATGTCACGAAGTCGTGACAATATAAAGCAGAGTGAAGGATAAATTTTGTGAATAAAGTATCATTATTTAATGATTTTGTGAATGTTTAAATTTCTCAGATAATTTGTTTAAGCGTTATTTATATTTGTGGCTTATGAGTCAGCGTGAATTATATCTAATATTTTTTACGATATTTGGTTAAAAACGGCACTATTGTTATATTCCTCACGTTCCAGGAAATCAGCGGATTTACTCATATTATGCAGCGGGATACTATCCATCGGCCTGCTGAAGTTGGATTGAAAATTCGAAAGTGCACACCTTATATTTCTCTATATACGTATTCCTTTTGGAAAGCGTAGGGTCTCTTTTATTTCAGGGAACGTAAATAATGAAAAAATCGACATTATCTTTAGCCATCGGTTTATTATTGGCATGTAGTACCGGAATGGCAAAAACACAGCATTTAACGCTGGAACAACGCATGGCATTGCTGGAAGAACGCCTGGAAGCGGCAGAAATGCGGGCAGCAAAAGCAGAGAGCCAGGTTAAACAGCTGCAGACACAACAAGCCGCTGAGATCCGCGAAATTAAGGCTGCCCAGGGCAATACGCCGGTAAATGGACAGGCAACGGCGGAATCTGCAAAGAAAAATTCCACCTCACCTAATCTTTTGCTCTCAGGTTATGGCGATTTAAAAATCTACGGCGACGTAGAATTTAATATGGATGCAGAAAGTAATCATGGCCTGCTGGCAATGACCAACGCTGATGTGAATAGCGATCCCACTAATGAACAGTGGAATCTCAATGGTCGTATTCTGTTAGGTTTTGATGGTATGCGAAAACTGGATAATGGTTATTTCGCCGGGTTCTCCGCGCAACCGCTGGGGGACATGCACGGTTCAGTAAATATCGATGATGCGGTATTCTTCTTTGGCAAAGAAAACGACTGGAAGGTCAAAGTAGGCCGTTTCGAAGCCTACGATATGTTCCCGCTGAATCAGGATACCTTTGTTGAACATTCCGGTAATACTGCGAACGATCTTTATGACGATGGCAGCGGTTATATCTATATGATGAAAGAGGGCCGCGGGCGCTCTAACGCTGGCGGTAATTTTCTCGTCAGCAAACAACTTGATAACTGGTATTTTGAATTAAACACGTTACTTGAAGACGGAACATCTTTATATAATGACGGTAATTATCATGGACGCGATATGGAGCAGCAGAAAAATGTTGCTTATCTGCGTCCGGTAATTGCCTGGTCGCCGACGGAAGAATTTACCGTTTCCGCAGCGATGGAAGCGAACGTGGTAAATAATGCTTATGGTTATACCGATAGCAAGGGTAATTTTGTCGATCAGTCCGATCGTACCGGCTATGGTATGAGCATGACCTGGAATGGCCTGAAAACGGATCCGGAAAATGGCGTCGTGGTTAATCTTAATACCGCCTATTTAGATGCTAATAATGAGAAAGATTTCACTGCCGGGATTAACGCGCTGTGGAAACGTTTCGAGCTGGGTTATATCTACGCGCACAATAAGATTGATGAATTCAGCGGTGTAGTTTGTGATAACGACTGCTGGATTGATGATGAAGGGACGTACACCATTCACACCATTCATGCGTCTTATCAGTTCGCTAATGTGATGGATATGGAGAACTTTAATATTTACCTCGGGACGTATTACTCCATTCTGGATAGCGACGGTGATAAAAAACACGGTGATGATACTGATGACCGTTACGGCGCACGCGTTCGCTTTAAATACTTCTTCTGATGAAGGCGCGGTGCTGGATATTTTCCGGCACCGCAACTCATTAGGGCAGGTAAAACACTTCTTGCAGCTCGCTACTGACTGGGCTGTTATCCGGGTTAGCTGGCATAACGTCGGTCATATATTTCCACCAACGTTGGCAGATTTCAGTGCTGGCAACCGCATTCCACCGTTCTTCAGATTCAATCTCTACCGTGGCAAACAGCAGATTACGCGCTTTGTCGAGGTAAATGGCGTAGTTATGCGCACCGTGAGATTTCAACACTGCTTCCAGTTCCGGCCAGATTGGATTATGCCGACGCTGATACTCTTCGTGGGCGTCGGGGTTAACCTGCATGACAAAGGCTTTGCGGATCATGTTTGCTCCTTACAGCGCCAGCGCACTGGCGAGTGGTGTAACGCCGAAACGCTGGCCGAGTGCTATCAACTCTTCACGACTGATGGTCTGTTTCATGCCGCCCATCGAATAAACCTTCACTAATACTTGTGCTGATTTTTCTGCGGTGTCGATTAAACCGAATGTTTCATCCAGTGTCGGACCGCTGCCGAAGACGCCGTGGAAGGGCCACAACACCAGCGAATGTTTTTGCATTTCCTGTGCGGTCGCCTGGCCGATTTCGTCCGTGCCGGGCACCATCCACGGCAAAATGCCGACGCCATCCGGGAACACTACCAGACATTCGGTGCTGCCTTCCCACAGTTGGCGAGTGAAGACCGCGGTGTCGTTTTCCAGTACGTAGGTAAGGGCGATCAGGTTGGTGGCATGGCAGTGCATGATCACCCGATCTTTACCGTTGGTGGCTTTAATGCGTTCGCAATGAGAGAGGAAGTGCGCCGGAAGTTCAGAGGTTGGAACGGCTTCGTGAGTTAGCCCCCAGAGAATGTGGTAGCCCGCGCCGTCGCTGTCGACTTTTACGACGCCTAAGTTAGCCGCAGGATCAAGCTGGACGTTGCGGAAGAATTTGCCGGAGCCGGTGACAATAAACGGTGTATTTGCCAGTAAAGGCATGGGCTGGCTGAGCGGGATATAGCGCGGTTGTGCATGAAAGTTGTCGTGATAAGGCGCGATATCGGCGTCATCCAGGCGTAGCGTCAGGTTGCCGCCGTTGCGCTCGTCCCAGCCTTTCAGCCAGGCGTCGGTGGTGGCTTTAATCATTCCCTGGACAAACCAGGACTGAGTAATGTTTTGCATGTTCGGTGTTCCTGTAAATTCGGTGTTGTCGGATGCACGATCTGTCGGCCGAATAAGGCGCTCGCGCCGCATCCGGCAGTGTTTACCCACGCTGGCTCAAAATTTCTTTTTCATAAGCCCGCACGCTCTCCAGCCATTCGCTACCTGCTGGGGTATCGTGACGCTGACAATACATTTCCCACACCGCCTGCCACGGCAACGATTTCTGCTCTTCCAGCAGTGCCAGACGCGCACTGTAATCGCCCGCCGCTTCCAGCTTGCGCAGCTCAGCGGTAGGTTCCAGCAACGCACGCAGCAGGGCTTTTTTCATATTGCGTGTACCAATGACCCACGCAGCAATACGGTTGATAGAGGCATCAAAGAAGTCGAGGCCGATATGCACCCGGTCAAACAGATCGTGACGAACAATCTCACTGGCAATCGCCTGGGTTTCATCATCCAGCAGCACTACGTGATCGCTGTCCCAGCGAACCGGACGGCTGACGTGCAGTAGCAACTGCGGTACATACAGCATGGCGGCGGAAATCTTGTCGGAAATCACTTCAGTCGGGTGGAAATGCCCGGCGTCCAGGCACAGCGCCGTCTGGCGGCTGGTGGCATACCCCATGTAAAACTCATTGGAGCCAACCGTGTAGCTCTCCGCGCCAATACCAAACAATTTGCTCTCAACGGCGTCGATATGGTGCGCCGGATCCAGCTTCTCGCTGATCACCTCATCCAGTGCTGCCAGCAAACGCTGGCGCGGAGCGAGACGGTCAACGGTGATATCTTTCATGCCATCCGGGATCCAGATGTTCATCACCGATGGCGTGCCAAGTTGCTCGCCAAAATAGGCTGAAACACGGCGGCTGGCTTTGCAGTGATCAATCCAGAACTGGCGAATACTGTCGTCGGCATGGGAAAGCGTAAAGCCATCGGCGCTTAGCGGATGCGAAAAACAGGAGGGGTTAAAATCCAGACCGAGCTGATTGGCTTTCGCCCATTCAACCCAGTTTTTGAAGTGCTCTGGTTTGATCTGGTCGCGCGCGACGGGCGTATCGGATTCCAGATAGATGGCATGTAAATTAAGCCGTTTCGGCCCCGGAATCAGCCGCATAGCTTGTTCCAAATCGGCACGTAGCTCGCTGCCATTACGCGCTTTGCCCGGATAATTGCCAGTAGCCTGAATCCCCCCGGTCAGCGAACCTTCCGGGTTTTCAAAACCGGAAACATCATCGCCCTGCCAGCAGTGCATTGAAACGGGTAAACGATCAAGTTGGCGCAGCGCCTCCTCGACATCAATCCCCACCGCCGCGAAACGCTGTTTCGCCAGCTCCCAGGCCTGTTCCAGTTGAGTGGTCATGCGCAAAGCTCCTTTGTCTGTCGTGTAGAGTGAATCTGCGCCACATAGTGGGCAATTTCACTGTCAGGATTAGGGGTAAAGGTGGTCAGATTCGCGGTGGTGCTGACGACCTGACGGAAATCATCCACATTGTTGAGTTCATCCAGCGTCATTAACTGGATGCCGATATTGCCGAGCGTCGAGGCTTCAACAGGCCCGGCGATCACCCGAATACCGCAGGCATCAGCACATAACTGGTTGAGCAGCGCGTTCTGGCAGCCACCGCCGACAATATGCAGTTGCGAGAAATCTTCACCGCGTAGCTGCGCCAGTTCATGCAACACATCGGCATACAGCAGCGCCAGACTGTCGAAAATACAGCGCGCCAGTTCAGCATCACTTTCCGGGATCGGTTGCGCCGTTTCCCGACACGCAGCCTGAATTTCGCTGCACATCTCGTCAGGATTAATAAAGCGATCGTCATTGGGATTGATGGTGAAGCGGCAAGCCGGCAGTGCCTGTGTCGCGGCGATAAGCGCCGGAAGATCGTTGATTTGCCGCTCCTGAAGCACCCGCTGAAGCAGCCATAAGCCCATAATATTTTTCAGCACCCGATAGCGACCTTCCGCCCCGCCTTCGTTGGTGATATTGGCTGCCAGCGCCGTGTCATTGGTAAATGGCGTCTGGCTTTCGAAGCCCATCAATGACCAGGTGCCAGAAGAGAGATAAGCGGCGCGTGAACCGCTTAACGGCGAGGCGATAACCGCGCTGGCGGTATCATGGCTGGCAACGGCGACCACCGGAATCTCATTACCCTGCGGGCAAATCCAGTGACCTATGACATTACCCGGATGCGTCGGGCGACCAAACCAGGCTTTGTTGGCACCGCTCCACGCCAGTAGCGACTCGTCCCAGTCGTCGCTATTGATATTGACCAGTTGCGTGGTCGTGGCGTTGGTGTACTCCCAGTTCATCTCGCCGGTCAGGCGATAACTAAAGTAATCCGCCATCAGCAGAGCGTGAGCAATGTGTGGAATAAGTTCAGGTTGTTGCTCCGTCAGCGCACGCAACTGATAGATCGTATTGAAGGGTAGAAATTGTATGCCGCTACGCTGATAAATATCGCGTTTGCCGAGTTGCTGTTGTGCCTGCGCCATCAGGCCATTGGTGCGGCTATCGCGATAAGCAACGGGCAGGCCCACACGCTGACCCTGTTGGTCGAGCAGCACAAAGTCCACGCCCCAGGTATCAATCCCAATGCTATCGATACGAATCCCTTCCTCGCACACCTTGTTTAATCCAAGGCGAATGGCACTTTCCAGGCTATCCACATCCCAGGTGACATAACCGTTCTGGCTATGCAGCCCATTGTTAAAACGATGGATTTCACGCAGCGTCAGGCTGCGGCATTCACGCTCGTAACGCGCCAGCATCACGCGCCCACTGGATGCGCCGAGATCGACGGCGACACAATTGCGAAAGGTCATAATGTGATCCTGCTGAATTTCATTACGACCAGTCTAAAAAGCGCCTGACTTCGCGACCTTCTCGTTACTGACAGGAAAATGGGTCATTGGCAACCAGGGAAAGATGAACGTGATGATGTTCACAATTTGCTGAATTGTGGTGATGTGATGCTTACCGCATTTCCTGAAAATTCACGCTGTATCTTGAAAAATCAACGTTTTTTACGTGGTTTTCCGTCGAAAATTTAAGGTAAGAACCTGACCTCGTGGTTACTATTTCGCCGTGTTGACGACATCAGGAGGCCAGTATGACCGTATTACATAGTGTGGATTTTTTTCCGTCTGGTAACGCGTCCGTGGCGATAGAACCCCGGCTCCCGCAGGCGGATTTTCCTGAACATCATCATGATTTTCATGAAATTGTGATTGTCGAACATGGCACGGGTATTCATGTGTTTAATGGGCAGCCCTATACCATCACCGGTGGCACGGTCTGTTTCGTACGCGATCATGATCGGCATCTGTATGAACATACCGATAATCTGTGTCTGACCAATGTGCTGTATCGCTCGCCGGATCGATTTCAGTTTCTCGCCGGGCTGAATCAGTTGCTGCCACAAGAGCAGGATGGGCAGTATCCGTCTCACTGGCGCGTTAACCACAGCGTGTTGCAGCAGGTGCGACAGCTGGTTGCACAGATGGAACAGCAGGAAGAGGAAAATGATTTACCCTCGACCGCCAGTCGCGAGATCTTATTTATGCAATTACTGCTCTTGCTGCGTAAAAGCAGTTTGCAGGAGAACCTGGAAAACAGCGCGTCACGTCTCAACTTGCTTCTGGCCTGGCTGGAGGACCATTTTGCCGATGAGGTGAATTGGGATGCCGTGGCGGATCAATTTTCTCTTTCGCTGCGTACGCTACATCGGCAGCTTAAGCAGAAAACGGGACTGACGCCTCAGCGTTACCTGAACCGCCTGCGACTGATGAAAGCCCGACATCTGCTACGCCACAGCGAGGCCAGCGTTACTGACATCGCCTATCGCTGCGGATTCAGCGACAGTAACCACTTTTCGACGCTTTTTCGCCGAGAGTTTAACTGGTCACCGCGTGATATTCGTCAGGGACGGGATGGTTTTCTGCAATAACGCGAATCTTCTCAACGTATTTGTACGCCATATTGCGAATAATCAACTTCGTTCTCTGGCCGAGGTAGCCACGGTGGCGCATCAGTTAAAACTTCTCAAAGATGATTTTTTTGCCAGCGACCAGCAGGCAGTCGCTGTGGCTGACCGTTATCCGCAAGATGTCTTTGCCGAACATACACATGATTTTTGTGAGCTGGTGATTGTCTGGCGCGGTAATGGTCTGCATGTACTCAACGATCGCCCTTATCGCATTACCCGTGGCGATCTCTTTTACATTCATGCTGACGATAAACACTCCTACGCTTCCGTTAACGATCTGGTTTTGCAGAATATTATTTATTGCCCGGAGCGGCTGAAGCTGAATCTTGACTGGCAGAGGGCGATTCCGGGATTTAGCGCCAGCGCAGGGCAGCCACACTGGCGCTTAGGTAGCATGGGGATGGCACAGGCGCGGCAGATTATCGGTCAGCTTGAGCATGAAAGTAGTCAGCATGTGCCGTTTGCTAACGAAATGGCAGAGTTGCTGTTCGGGCAGTTGGTGATGTTGCTGAATCGCCATCGTTACACCAGTGATTCGTTGCCGCCAACATCCAGCGAAACGTTGCTGGATAAGCTGATTACCCGGCTGGCGGCCAGCCTGAAAAGTCCCTTTGCGCTGGATGAATTTTGTGATGAGGCATCGTGCAGTGAGCGCGTTTTGCGTCAGCAATTTCGCCAGCAGACTGGAATGACCATCAATCAATATCTGCGGCAGGTCAGAGTGTGTCATGCGCAATATCTTCTCCAGCATAGCCGCCTGTTAATCAGTGATATTTCAACCGAATGTGGCTTTGAAGATAGTAACTATTTTTCGGTGGTGTTTACCCGGGAAACCGGGATGACGCCCAGCCAGTGGCGTCATCTCAATTCGCAGAAAGATTAATTCGCCATGCCCATGCCGACGATGTTGGCGGCAACAATAATCACCACACAACCGAGGCTCAACACCGTTACCGGACGGCGACCTGCATTGTTCCACTCTTTCAGCACCAGCCCGACGATACCGCCGCACAATACATAGAAGCTCATATGCAGCATCCAGCTGATGTAGTCATACTGCGCCGGAATACGCGCGTGGCCCCAGGCATAGAAAAAGAATTGCAGATACCACATCAACCCGCCCAGTGCTGAGAGTAACACATTGTGAAAGATCAGCGGTTTTGCCAGCGAGAAGTCGGCTTTTAGCGACAAATCCTTCACTTTTGCCAGACGAATGAAGCAGAAACCGAGGTTGATGATCGCGCCGCCGCCCATGATGACAACATAGCTTGGCAGAGCGACATACAGTGGATCGACGCCCAGTGCAGCAGCGGCTTCATGCATCGGTTTTGCGGCGTTCATCGCAAAGGACATCCCGGCAGAGAAAATGCCGCACATCACCGCCAGCACCAGCCCTTTTTTCAGGTTGAACTCTTCGGCTTTAATGCCCATCTTGCGCTCTTTCAACTGCCCGGCGCGAGTCACAATCCCTACACCAATCAGCGCCACCAGAACGCCGAGCAATGTCATGCGTCCACCTTCGGTATTGATCAACACATCGAAATTGCCGTTGATAATTGGCGTCATCAGCGTACCAACAATCAACGTGATACCAATGGCGATACCAATCCCCATCGACATGCCGAGATAACGCATGGTCAGGCCGTAGTTGATATTACCGATCCCCCACATAGCGCCGAACAGAAAAACAGGCAGCAGTGTAGAGAGACTAAACGAGCTGTAATACGCCCAAAAATTCGGTAGTAACAGGGCGCTGATGGCCCACGGCAGAATAATCCACGAAACAATCCCACCGACTGACCACATGGTTTCCCATGACCATTTTTTTACTTTTTTGAACGGAGCGTAAAAACAGGCTGCACTGGCCGCGCCGATCAAATGCCAAAATATCCCCATCGTAATCGCGTTACTCATCTTCTTATCCTCATCATTTTTCGTCGCGTCACATCTCCGACGAGATGAGTGTAAAAATCGTGCTGTCGATTAACCTTTCGCCTGTTGCCGCCGTTGTCGATTTGCTGGCAATCACGGCATTAAGTGGGTGATTTGCTTCACATCTCGGGCATTTTCCTGCAAAACCATACCCTTACGAAAAGTACGGCATTGATAATCATTTTCAATATCATTTAATTAACTATAATGAACCAACTGCTTACGCGGCATTAACAATCGGCCGCCCGACAATACTGGAGATGAATATGAGCTATACCCTGCCATCCCTGCCGTATGCTTACGATGCCCTGGAACCGCACTTCGATAAGCAGACCATGGAAATCCACCACACCAAACACCATCAGACCTACGTCAACAACGCCAATGCGGCGCTGGAAAGCCTGCCAGAATTTGCCAACCTGCCGGTTGAAGAGCTGATCACCAAACTGGACCAGCTGCCAGCAGACAAGAAAACCGTACTGCGCAACAACGCTGGCGGTCACGCTAACCACAGCCTGTTCTGGAAAGGTCTGAAAAAAGGCACCACCTTACAGGGTGACCTGAAAGCGGCTATCGAACGTGACTTCGGCTCCGTTGATAACTTCAAAGCAGAATTTGAGAAAGCGGCAGCTTCCCGCTTTGGTTCCGGCTGGGCATGGCTGGTGCTGAAAGGCGATAAACTGGCGGTGGTTTCTACTGCTAACCAGGACTCCCCGCTGATGGGTGAAGCTATTTCTGGCGCTTCCGGCTTCCCGATTCTGGGCCTGGATGTGTGGGAACATGCTTACTACCTGAAATTCCAGAACCGCCGTCCGGACTACATCAAAGAGTTCTGGAACGTGGTGAACTGGGATGAAGCAGCGGCACGTTTCGCGGCGAAAAAATAATCATTTGCCGCCTGCTGCAATGAGGCGTTTACGCCGCATATCAGCTTAAAAAATGAACCATCGCCAACGGCGGTGGTTTTTTTGTGATCAATTTCAAAATAAAACAATGATCCGATAAAAATAAAACAGTGTTTCAATTGATGTGGTTTTGATCACTTTTATTGATTAAATGAATGTCTATCTTCGTTTCCATCAACACTGATGCTCCGTTGAGGAATTACGCATCAGCCCTTAAAAATATGCCGACAGGTGATGGAAATGCAGATAAAACGCTCGATTGAGAAAATCCCGGGGGGGGATGATGCTCGTCCCGCTATTCCTTGGCGCACTGTGCCACACCTTCTCGCCGGAGGCGGGGAAATATTTTGGATCATTCACCAACGGGATGATTACCGGTACGGTGCCCATTCTGGCGGTGTGGTTTTTTTGCATGGGGGCGTCAATAAAATTAAGCGCGACGGGAACGGTATTACGTAAATCCGGTACGCTGGTGGTAACAAAAATTGCCGTCGCGTGGGTGGTTGCGGCAATTGCCTCACGCATTATTCCGGAACATGGTGTTGAAGTTGGATTCTTTGCCGGACTTTCAACGCTGGCGCTGGTGGCGGCGATGGATATGACCAACGGCGGACTTTACGCTTCCATCATGCAACAGTACGGCACAAAAGAAGAAGCTGGGGCATTTGTGTTGATGTCATTGGAGTCCGGGCCGCTCATGACGATGATTATTCTGGGCACTGCCGGGATTGCCTCATTTGAACCGCATGTTTTCGTCGGCGCAGTATTACCGTTCCTGGTGGGCTTTGCCCTTGGGAACCTTGACCCTGAATTACGAGAATTTTTCAGCAAAGCGGTGCAGACGCTGATTCCATTCTTTGCCTTCGCGCTGGGCAATACCATTGATTTGACTGTAATTGCCCAGACAGGTTTGCTGGGGATCCTGTTGGGTGTGGCAGTAATTATCGTGACCGGTATTCCGTTGATTATCGCCGATAAATTGATTGGCGGTGGCGATGGCACTGCCGGAATTGCCGCTTCCAGTTCCGCAGGGGCCGCGGTAGCGACACCTGTGCTGATTGCTGAAATGGTGCCTGCGTTTAAACCGATGGCTCCGGCAGCAACTTCGCTGGTTGCGACGGCGGTCATTGTGACTTCGATTCTGGTGCCAATTCTTACCTCTATCTGGTCACGTAAAGTCAAAGCCAGAGTGGCGAAAATCGAAATTTTAGGCACGGTAAAATAAACCTGCTTCCTTAATCCCCACAGCCGGATGAACTAACGTTCGTCCGGTTTGCTATTGAGCTCCTGCCTGGATACATACCGCGAAAACAGCACGCCTGACATAAAATAAATATGGTCTAATGGGGAAATTTCTCGTGGAGAGGGAACAGATGCGATATCCGGTTGATGTATACACAGGCAAGATTCAGGCTTATCCCGAAGGCAAACCCAGCGCAATTGCCAAAATCCAGGTTGATGGTGAGTTGATGCTGACGGAGCTGGGGCTGGAAGGTGACGAGCAGGCGGAGAAAAAGGTTCACGGCGGGCCAGACAGAGCGCTGTGTCATTATCCTCGTGAGCACTATCTCTACTGGGCGCGGGAATTTCCGGAACAGGCGGAGTTGTTTGTTGCGCCTGCGTTTGGCGAAAATCTCTCAACCGACGGCCTCACGGAAAGTAATGTTTATATTGGCGATATTTTCCGCTGGGGAGAGGCATTAATTCAGGTCAGCCAGCCACGCTCCCCTTGCTATAAACTCAATTACCATTTTGATATCAGCGACATAGCGCAGTTGATGCAAAACACGGGTAAAGTGGGGTGGTTGTATAGCGTGATTGCGCCAGGGTTGGTATCTGCTGATGCGCCGCTGGAGTTGGTTTCCCGTGTCAGTGATGTGACCGTGCAGGAGGCTGCCGCCATCGCATGGCATATGCCGTTTGATGACGAGCAGTATCACCGTTTACTCTCCGCCGCCGGGTTATCGAAAAGCTGGACGCGGACGATGCAAAAGCGCCGACTGAGCGGCAAGATCGAAGATTTTTCCCGCCGGTTGTGGGGAAAATAACCCCCGGAGTGTAGGCCTGATAAGACGCTATCAGCGTCGCATCAGGCATCCTGCTCAAATGCCGGATGCGGCGTAAACGCCTTATCCTGCCTACAATGCGGAGTTTAACTCCGCTTATACAGCGGCAACCAAATCACCAGCCGTAAACCGCCAAGCGGGCTGTCTTCTGCCTTCACCCAGCCACGATGCTGCTGGATGGCGGTTTCAACAATCGCCAGCCCCAAACCTGTACCGCCAGATTCACGATCGCGTGCTTCATCGGTACGATAGAACGGGCGGAAAATCTGCTCGCGATCTTCCGGGCTAACGCCAGGACCATCGTCATCCACCGTAATGGTGATGCCGTCTTTATCTACCGCGAAGCCTACTTCAATCTTCGTATTGGAATAACGCAGGGCATTACGAACAATGTTTTCCAGCGCACTTTCCAGAGCGTTCGGGTTGCCATACAGCGGCCACGGCCCAGGCGGGAAGTTAACCGTCAACGACTTGCCCATCTGCTCGGCTTCGAACGCCGCGTTATCCAGCACTTCACTCCACAACTGGTTGGCTTTGATGGTCTCACTCACCAGCGCGTTTTTCTGCTGATTACGTGACATCACCAACAGATCGTTGATCATGCTGTCCAGACGTTGCGCTTCGGTTTCAATACGCTCCAGTTCCTTGCTTTCACCACTACGACGGCGCAGTAACGCCGTACCCAGTTGCAGACGCGTCAGCGGGGTGCGCAGCTCGTGAGAGATATCAGAAAGCAGACGCTGCTGAGAGGTCATCATGCGCTCCAGCGCGGTGACCATCTGGTTAAAACTGGCACCAGCGGCAAGGAATTCCTGTGGCCCCGCTTCCAGTTCCGGGTGCTGGCGTAAGTTTCCCTGGGCAACTTCATCGGCAGCGTTTTTCAGCTTACGCGCCGGTTTTGCCAGACTCCAGGCCAACCACAACAGCAGCGGCGTACTGACCAACATGGTGACAATCAGCAGTAATAGCGGGCGGTCAAACAGTAAGTTAATGAAATCGGATTGAGAACTGCTGGCCGGACGAATCAGATAAAGTTGGTAATTATCTTCGCCATCACGCACTGAGAACGGACCGACCAGTTCCACGCGGCCATACTTTTTCTTCTGCGGATGATCGGCGTTATCGGCCTGACCAATAAAATTACGAATGATCTGCATTTCGCTGCGTTCAGCGCCGATCACGCGGCCTTCGGTGGTCACCAATAACAAACGCTGTCCTGGCGGTGCCCACTTATCAATCGCCCGGAACAGACGCCGCCACCACATTAAATCGTTGGGCGGATCGTTCGCCAGCTCCGCTTCGACATGCTGCTCAATCATCAGACCCTGACGCTGTTCGCTATCCAGAAGCTCGGTCATCTGGCGTGAATCGAGCTTGGGTAACATTAAAACTAACATCAACACCAGCGCCAGCGTCAGCCAGAAGATGGCGAAGATGCGCGCGGTTAAGCTGCCTATCATGAAGCAGAAACCATCAGATAGCCGCGACCACGCAAGGTTTTAAACCACGGGTGACCATCTTTACGATCCGGCAGTTTACGACGCAGGTTGGAAATGTGCATATCAATAGCGCGGTCGAAAGGCGTCAGGCGTTTGCCCAGCACTTCCTGGCTTAAATGCTCACGGGAAACCACCTGACCCAGATGCTGTGCCAGCAAATAGAGCAGGGTAAACTCAGTACCGGTTAACTCCAGCGTTTGCCCGTCGAAGCTGGCTTCCTGACGGCCTGGATTCAGCACTAAGGCATCAACTTCCAGTGTCGGTGAACCGTTGTCGTTGTTTTGCTGTTGTTCGCTCCAGTGCGAACGGCGCAGGATCGCGCGAATACGTGCCACCAGCTCACGATCATTAAACGGTTTCGGGAGATAGTCATCTGCGCCCAGCTCAAGGCCGAGAACGCGATCAAGTTCACTGCCGCGCGCCGTCAACATAATGACAGGCGTCTGGTGTGTCTGGCGAAGTGCTTTTAATGTGTCGATACCATTTTTCTTCGGCATCATTACGTCAAGCAAAAGTAAATCAATGCTGTCGTCCAGAAGATCAAGCGCCTGTTCCCCATCGTGGGCAACAATCACGTTGAAGCCTTCCATCTCGAGCAGCTCCTTTAATAGGGAAGTCAGCTCTCGGTCATCATCAACTAACAGGATTTTATTCATTGTTTAAATACCTCCGAGGCAGAAATTACGTCATCAAGGCTCGCTAATCCATGACTTTACGTTGTTTTACACCCCCTGACGCATGTTTGCAGCCTGAATCGTAAACTCTCTATCGTTGAATCGCGACAGAAAGATTTTGGGAGCAAATGATGCGCATAGTTACCGCTGCCGTCATGGCCTCAACGCTGGCAGTCAGTTCATTAAGCCACGCTGCTGAAGTCGGTTCAGGCGATAACTGGCATCCGGGTGAAGAACTTACGCAGCGCAGTACGCAGAGCCATATGTTCGACGGCATAAGTTTAACCGAACATCAGCGTCAGCAGATGCGAGATCTTATGCAACAGGCCCGGCACGAACAGCCTCCTGTTAATGTTAGCGAACTGGAGACAATGCATCGCCTTGTCACCGCAGAAAATTTTGATGAAAACGCTGTGCGCGCACAGGCAGAAAAAATGGCGAATGAGCAAATTGCTCGTCAGGTTGAGATGGCAAAAGTCCGCAACCAAATGTATCGCCTGTTAACGCCGGAGCAGCAAGCGGTTTTAAACGAGAAACATCAACAACGAATGGAGCAGTTGCGCGACGTGACGCAATGGCAAAAAAGTTCATCGTTGAAGCTATTGAGTAGTAGCAACTCACGTTCCCAGTAGTAAACCCTGTTTTCCTTGCCATAGACACCATCCCTGTCTTCCCCCTCATGATGAGGGGGTTTTTTTTATCAGGTACTTAGAAAAAATCCCTTATAAATCAACCCTTCTTGCAACAGCCATAAGCAGTTACAAGAAGGATATAGCGTTACGGGTGTAGACAAGATGTAGACAACATTGTCACACCGCCAGCCCGCCGCCGAGAGGGTTTAACGTTACTGCGTGTTGCAGGTAATCGGGGGCAAGGTGAGCATAAACCATCGTCTGTTGTATGCTGGCGTGCCCCAGAATTTGCTGTAACGCAATAATGTTTCCCCCGTTCATCATGAACCAGCTTGCGAACGTATGCCGAAGCACATGCGTGGCCTGCCCGCGTGGTAAATCGGGCTTAACCTGTTTGAGCCGTTCGCAGAAGTTTTCATAATCAACTTTGAACAGTGGCCCGGTGTCGCTGGTCTTGATCTCTTTCTCCAGTTCTTTCGATATCGGAACCGTGCGTTTTTTCCCGTTTTTGGTCTTAAGGAACGTCACGCGCCCGTGATTTACCTGCTCGCCTCGCAGCGTGCTTCCTTCGCCCCAGCGTGCGCCGGTGCTAAGGCATAACAGTGCTACGCGTCGATCGTCGCCGGTCAGAGTATCCAGCAATTTGCTGATTTCTGATTTAGCGAGATAAGTCATAGCTGGCGGCGCTTCTTTCAGTGGTTCCAGCCCTTTGCAGGGGTTTTCCTTCCTGAACTCTTCCAGCTTTATCAACGTGCTGAACATCCCGGACAAACGGTAAATATCCCTGTTGATCGTTGCTGCGCTGATACCGTCTTCCAGCCGTTGGCTTCGGTGCTGTGCAATCATTCGCTTGTTCAGTCGGTTAACGGCTGGATTGCCCAGCGCCCTGATTGTTTTATTCAGGTGCCGCTTTTCAATCTCGCCATTTTCCTGAGTCTGTCCGTACAGCAGCCACCAGGTATCTAACAACTCGCTTAAGGTGCGGCGGTCAACGCTCGCGCCCAGCCATTCTTTTTTGTCGGCGTTGGCTAATACATAACGCTCAAAAAGAACCGCCTCTTGTTTCTTCTCAAATCGCCTGCGGATACGTTTTCCATTACGCCCACGCGGCCATACGTCTACTTCATATTGACCACCTTCGAGCTTCTTAATCGACATAAGAAAGCCCTCCGGCGTTTATTTCTCCATCTTGGTAGCAGATGGTGAAAATGTAGTGTTTATAGATAGTTAACCAGTTTGTTTCTCGGAGAGGTCTGATTCCGTTGATTCTGGCCCAATGTGTGCGAGAGCCGGTGCGATTTGACCAGCTTGCGGGGCGGTCTTATCAGTCATTAGCCAAAGCGTGTACTTTTCAAATAGTGGGTGCTGGGTGAGTTTCATCAGTGTTGTCCAGCCTGGTTCGTTATATCCCCCTTCCAGTTTTTTCAAGGTGCTAATTGGTATCTCCATGATTTTGCAAAATTGATTCTGGCTGAGTCCTTCAGCCGTTCGAATCGCCTTTATTTTTTCAGATACGATCATTGACATGGTTCCGACTTGTGATCTAGCATTCACTCAACTGGTTCACAACTCGGAACCAGTTGAACCAGACTCATAACCGCCAATTTAGGCAGTTATAAGCCGAAATAAGCGCTTAGCGCCAATGCGGAGATTAGCACAAATGGTCATGAAACATGAGGGAGAGGAAGAATCGGGCGGAGCCTTACATATGAGATTCCGCCAGATTAAGGGGAGTCAAAAACGTAGATTTCTGCGGGTTATTGCAGAACGTTTGTCACTGGTGTTCCTTCGAGTTGCTCGTCCAGAAATTTGTGTGTCCTCGCTAAGTTCAATGCAAGTGATTGTGTTACCCCTGCTGAAAACTGCAACCGCAGAGGAATATCACCAGCAGGGTGCGGAAGCACTACATCGAGTTGTAATTCGCCTGTCTTGGCGTCGAATTTAAGACCTTTAAGGTCAGTAATCGGTAGAGGAAAAACGCCCTTAAATTCGTCCATTTTTTTTGCCCTATTAGTGTGAGAGCTACAAGGGTAACACGCGCCGGGGCGTGATAAAAAATCCCGGCAACAATCAATTAGAGGTAATTCTATGACAGACAAAGAGTTAGAGGGGTTCATTGAAGTGCGTCACGCTGTTGACGCGGTTCCATACCCAAAATTTGCCGAATTGATCGGTAAGAAGCCCGCCACGGTTAAGAGCATGATTGAAGACGGTAAGTTGCCGATCATCCCGTGGAAGAACCCGGAAAGCCTGGGCGCCCGCGCTGAGAACTGGATCTATATTCCTGAGTTCAACCGCGCAATGCGTGACGCCTACTACAACCGTCCGAGAGAACAGCGCGACGCTTGGTTGTTGTGGATCGGTCTTTGAGGTTATCGCGATGAGCCAGAAAACAGCCAACCACGAAAACAGGGTGCGTGAATGCAACGACATTCTGGACACCCATTTAAAAGATATGCAAACGGGCTTCATGATTCGCACCAATAGCGGCGAGTTCATGATTAGGGATAAAAAGCTGATTAAGAAAATAACCAAAGATGTGGCCCGCCATGTTGATGGTGAATTACTTAAATTAGGAATGTGAGGGGGCTTTTGTGGCTGTGCAATTAATACAGTTAAGTCGTCACTCATATTTATATCGTGGCTTCACAATTCAAAAGTGCCCGCGTAATCCGTTTACGTTTAAGCACTCCTATCGTATTTCCAGCAATGGCGATTATTACGGGCGTGACTTTGCTTTAGCGGAAGCCATGCGCACGGTTGATCAGATGTATAAGCAAGGGGGCAGTAATGCACGATGAAGGCCCATCACTGGCAAGCCTGCTTAAGCAAGGGTGCCAGGTCACACACTTCAAGAACTCACGCGGCTGGCTGGAAACGCCGGACGGGCAATTCTTTAAACCTGAGCCTAGCAAGGTTCAATTTATTAAGGGAATGAGTAAGCCCTTTGTTTATACGAAGAAGATAAACAAAGGATTGCTTTTTAACCTTGTTAATTTGTTTAGAAATTTAATCGGCTAATAACGCCAGTTAAATCGTAATTAAAAACAGTCTTCACTGTCGTCACTTAATTAAGTGATGGCGCTTTCACTCATCCTAAAAAGGATAAATAGCATGTTTAATAAACTGTTTGGAAAAAAAGTAGCCGCGGCAAAAGTTGAACTTAAGAAAGTGGAAAATCGCGATCTTATGGAAGCTATTGTCGGCGGTTGTCTTTTGGTATCTGCCGCCGATGGCGAGATCGAAAAAGAAGAAACCAGCAAGCTGGATCAGCTTATCCGCTCTAACCCGCGCCTTGCGCATTTCGGCAATGAAATTACATCCACCATCAACCGCTATACGGAACAGCTTGAAGCTGGCTTCCGCGTTGGCCGCATGAACATTTTGCGCGAAATCGACGACATCAAAAACGATCCGAAAGAAGCCGAAGAAGTCTTCGTCAACATGCTGACTATCGCCGAAGCGGACGGCCAGATCGAACCAGAAGAACAGAAGGTGCTGGAAGAGGTCGGGCGCCGTCTGGGGCTGCGTGTTGAGGATTATCTCTGATGCTGCGCGTGCTGGATTCACTACGTCCGGCGCTGGCCCTGCTGTTGGCCTTCATGGTCGTAGCAGTGGATTTCACCAGCTACCTGCTTTCGGTGATTGGCGACGCCTTCTTCGTTGGCGCTCTTCTTCTCCTTGTCTGGCCTGCCCTCAAGTCAGCTAACCAATCAGCGGATCACCAGTAACAGATTGCCGGGGAAACCCGGCAATTTCTGAGGCTTCGAATCATGACTAAACGCGATCAATATAACTTCATCCTGCACGTTCTCTTACCTGCTGTTGAGCGTGAAGGGCTGACGATTAAAACCCGCCGCGATGGTGAGTTAACCCTTTCTTCTGACGATCCCTCTGTTTCCTGCTTTATCGACGACATGCGCCAGCGCCTTACCACGGCGTTGCAGCGTCCGGCTGTTCCATCTTCCCCTTACGGAGTCCTGTAAAATGATCCGCCCGTTCATCAAATGGGCAGGGGGTAAAACCCGTGTCCTTCCTGACCTGCTGCCACACCTTCCTACAGCCGACTGCCTGATCGAACCGTTCGTAGGCGGCGCGTCGGTATTTCTGGCGACTGAATACCGCCGCTATGTGCTGGCTGATATCAACCCAGATCTTATTAACCTGTATCGGGAAGTCACCCGTTACCCGGACTTAGTGATCGATGCGGCCCGCGAACTGTTCAACAGTAAGAACAGCCCGCAGGGATACAACGAAGTCCGCGCCGCGTTCAATAAGCAGGTGGGTACGGTAAAAAGCGGTGGGTTGCGTTATGGCGCTGAAATGGCGTGCATTATGCGCGCTGCTCAATTCCTGTATCTGAATCGCCACGGTTATAACGGCTTATGCCGATACAGCCGGAAGACCGGCTTTAACGTGCCGTTTGGCAAGTATAAGAGCGTCTACTTTCCAGAAAATGAAATCCGCCTGTTTGCCGAAAAGGCCAACGATACAAAGGCAATATTTCTTTGCGCGCCGTTCCAGCGTTCTCTACAGGTCGTCACGGGTGGCGATGTTCTCGTTTACTGCGATCCGCCTTACCTGCCTGAAAGCAAAAAAGCCGATTTTACCCAATACCACACCGAACCATTCACGGAAGACAACCACCGCCAGTTAGTCCAGGCACTGCTGGAAGTTAACCGTAAGCATGGCGTGAAGGTCGTCATTTCCAACAGCGACACCGAAGCCACCCGCGCGATTTATCAGCCCTTCAAGATGCACGAAATCAGCGTGCAACGTTCCGTCAGCACTGACAAAGACAACCGACAGAAGGCCAAAGAAGTGATCGGCGTGCTGCCTGTCTGCGACTGCTGCGGGCGTTACGGCGGGGGTTGCCCTGATTGTGGCGCCGTGATGGGTGATGCGACTTACAACGCGATGGTTGCGGCGGGCACGTTTGACGATCTGGAGGCTTTTTAATGGCAAAAATCTATATCGCTGGCCCGATGAGCGGTTTGCCTGGATTCAATCGGCAGGCATTTAACCGTGCAGCCGGGCACGTAGTGCGACGCGGAAACGTTGCCCTTAATCCGGCGATTTTGCCGGATGGATTAGAGCAGGCGGAATACATGGATATTTGCTTCGCCATGTTGCGTTGTGCTGACGAGATCTTCTTGCTGGATGGCTGGCAGCAGTCTGCCGGGGCAAGAGCAGAATACGCGTTAGCTCAAAAGCTGGGGTTGAAGATCCAGCACCAGACGATCGATCGGTTCACGGGGGCGTAATGACCGCCGTAACCCGTGGCCGTCGCGCGCCCTCTCCACCTCCACCGTATCCGGGTAGCGCTGACAATGCTATCCCTTACGCTTATGGCGGGAACAAACCATACCAGCCGATTGGCGTTGATGTAGCGCCGGGGCTGGATGGTTTCGACTATCTCACGCCGGACGGCACGCGTAAGCATATTGCGTTCAGTGAACTGGTAGCGGAAGACGAAAAGCCGGAACGCAGTAAGCTGCTGCGTCGCCGTCTGGCTTCTCTTCCGCAGTATATCCGCCGTCACTTTGCCGCGAAGCTGGATGCGCTGGACGCGAAAGACCGTAAAGCGGCAGATCTCTGGCTGGTTAATACCTTTGAGCGCCACGTATTAACGCGTATTGATAGCGTCAACAGTGTTTACCAGCCTGACACTGTGATGCCCGGCATTCTGCTACCAATCCGCGATCAGCTTTTCCGTATGCTTTGGGCAGGGAAAAAAGAGTTAAAAAGACTGGCTTATACGCTTGCCGATATCTTTACGAGCGAGTTTATACGCGAGTCCGATCACCAGTTGGCGCGCACCGGCGATCCTGAGTTCGCGGCGCTTTCTGGCTATGGCCGTATTGCGTCGCTGGCGGTGCATCTGAAAACGCCGATCCCAGGTTGGACAGCATATTGCAATGAAGAACTTGAAGCGGAGGACGCGTTACGCGCGGTTCTCCGTCTTGAGTCACCGCAGTGGTGGTTAAACCGCCTGCGCCGTATCCATGCCCGGTGGCGTGAGCATTTGATGATCGCAGCGGGATACGTCCAGAAAAAATCTTCCCCATACAGTAGCGCCCCGTGCCTTACGGAATGGATGGCCCAGAAAAAGGCTAACCGTGAATACCTCAAGGCTATGGAACTGGAAGACCAGGACACGGGCGAGCGCATTTCACTGATCGATAAAGTCGCCGGCAGTGTTGCCAATCCGGCCAACCGTCGCCGCGAACTCATGACGAGAATGCGCGGCTTTGAAGATCTGGCGAAGCTGGAAGGGTTGGCCGGTGATTTCTACACGCTGACAGCACCTTCCCGTTACCACTCCATGCAGCATAACGGGCGCCGCAATAATAAATACTGTGGCGCGTCGCCGCGCGAGACGCAGCAATATCTTTGCAAAGTCTGGGCGAGAACCCGCGCAGCTTGGAAGAGAAAAGGGATCCGCGTCTTTGGTTTCCGCGTGGTCGAACCGCACCACGATGCAACACCCCACTGGCATTTACTTCTTTTTATGCGCCCGGAATGCGTCGAGCAGGCGCGCGAAATCTTCCGTAAATATGCCCTGAAAGAAGACGGCAACGAACCGGGAGCGCAGGAAAACCGCTTTCAGGTTGTGCCGATCGACGATGCCCACGGCAGCGCAACCGGCTACATAGCGAAATACATTTCGAAGAATATCGACGGCTTCGCGCTGGATGGTGAGAAGGACGACGAAACCGGGGAAGACCTGAAAGAAATGTCACTCCGCGTTAGTGCGTGGGCATCGCGCTGGGCTATTCGCCAGTTTCAGCAGATCGGCGGTGCGCCGGTCACGGTATATCGGGAACTTCGCCGCCTGGGCGATCGCGAACTGGTGTTACACCCTGAACTGGAAACCGCCCGGCAGGCCGCTAACGGTGGCGAATGGGATAACTACGTATTAGCCCAGGGTGGCCCGTTGGTTGAGCGCGATAAGCTGCGCATCCGTCTGAACTATGAAACCACTGAAAACGGCAACGCCTACGGTGATAACGTCCAGCGAATCACTGGTATTTACTGCCCGATTACGGGCAATGACTCTTTGATCTTCACCCGCACAACTCAATACAAAATCGTGCCGAAGCGCCAGAGCGCTGACGGTGTGGCCGTTGACGTTGGTTTTTCAGGCGGCAGCGCCGCCCCTCGGAGTTCTGTCAATAACTGTACGCGGGATACCGCGACAGGTGCTGACGGTCTTGAACATGCCGATCACGAAGTGGGCGAGACGGTGAATTTTGATGCTCTTTCACGGCAAGAAAAGCGGGAACTGGCGCAGCGATTAAGTGACGATGTACGCGCCAAGCGGAAAACGCGGCCACAGGAACGGGAAGAGGGAGCAGGGCTATCAGTCAAAGAGCAGCAGATCAGTGAACTGCTGGCGCTACGTGGGATTGATGCCGGCGCCGGAATGGTCAGATCGATGATGGCCGGTGCGTCAGTGGCGTGCGGAGATCTTGTTATGACCGTGCAGGATGGGCGGCTGGTATCGCGCAACCGTGCAGCGTCCGGGCTGGATAAGCTGCCGTCGCAGGTCATGGCAGCGAAGCAACAGACAAACAGCCTTATTAACCGAATGAAAAAAGCCTTTAGCGGTGCGTCATGATTCGCCGGGGCTTCGCTTATTCATTTTCAGACGAAACAGGAGCGACAGCATGAGCAAAATTACCAGAGAACGCGCAGCACAAATTGCAGCAGGCGGCGGATATAACTTTGATGAGGTGGAGGAGCTGGCGCGTATCGCGCTGGCATCGCTCGAAGCGGAGCCAGATTATTATGTGGTCGTTACGAGTATTGGTGTTTGGCAGTCGTTCTGTAAAACAAGGGCAGAGGCAGAATTCATCGTTTCGAAGCCGTTCAACCCAGGCTATTCGATACGTGAGATATATACTACCCCGCCAGCGCCGGTATCTGTGGCTGATGAGTCGGCGGTTGAGTTGTTGGTAACTGACCTGATGGAGAGGATCGACAAGATAACTGGCGAGCGTCACAGCGTAGACACACTAAGTTCTTTGCGGATTAGCATTGTGAAAGCCTGCCGCTCCGCCATGCTCCAGGGTGCAGATGGTGCCCTCACTAATGAGGATACCAAACGGGTGGGCGAGTTGGTCATGTGGGTTAAGCGTTTAGCACACTCACTCAGAAAATCAAACCCTGATAGCAAGTTACAAAGCGATGCAATGGACTACTTGAGCCGGAAGGGATTAATTGGCGTGGAGGATATACTGCGATGATGCCAGATAAAGACCTGAGTGATGATGTACTGGACGAGATTATTGCCGGCGCTAAAACATCAATGGAGCAGTATCTTGCTCTATCGCTTAAGGCTGAGCGTGCTGCCAAACAAAAGGCCGATGGCAACTCTCCGGTGATTCCGGATGGTTGGGTGATGGTGCCGGTTGAGCCTACGCCAGATATGCGTGAGGCATACCATCAGGCGCAGGCGGAGTATGAAGATGCCGATGGATTATGGAGCCCAGACCACCAATGGCAGGCAATGCTCGCAGCAGCACCGAAGCAGGAGGCGTAATGATACATTTCCATGGTGGCGCTTAACGAGGTTTACGCAGGGCAGTAAAAAAGCCGCCTGGCTGGCGGCTTCTTCAATAGCGATAGTTACTTATTCTTCTTAAGCGGTTTGGCTTTCCACCGCTTAACCAACCATTCAAACTCTTGATAGGTTGTCTCTGATTTGATGTGTTCCCTGATGGCTTTGATCAGCGGTTCGGCAATATCGTAGGTTTCTATCACGGTGGTATATGAAGTCCGCTTGATCATCTGCTCGTTATAAATACCTTCGCGGATACTTACGGCAACCCTTTCGTAAAAGTTCAGGATGTACTGAAACTTGCGGCGTTCGGCCATTTCGTCTTCGGTGATCTTGTTGCCGTCGCACGGGAAGACGTAGGCACGGAAGGATTTTCCTGAACGATGTACCTGCTTAAGGACATGTAGCGATTCTATGTACTGCGTATCCTGGCGACTTTCGAAGAGAAAGTTAGCCGTTTGCGTTTTCTTTGCTGTACGGACGTTGTAGACAATCGTTCCGATGGCAACGATAACGCCAAGAAGCACGATGGCATTACTGATGATTTGTAGTGTTGTGGCATCTAATGTCATGATTTTCATCCATAAAAAAGGCGGGGTAAATTTCCCCGCCTCGTAGAGGTTAGATTCAGCTTAGAAGCCGTCGAACTCATCAAATAATTTTCTCATATAACCCCCTTTGAAAGCATTTTTCAGTTCACTGATTGATGAAGGTTCACACAATAGTGAAGTATTGGTAGAAAATTACCCTAAAGGTAATCGGTAGTCAAATAGATGGGGTCTGAATCGTTGAGCAAAAGTGCGCAATGATGCACAATTTTTTTGAGTAGGGTTGTGCCATGTAAGAGCAGATGGGGCGGGCCTTCCGCTGGTCTGCACATTTGCACAAAAAAACGGGGGTTTTGTGTGCGGGCGAGGCGGGGGAATGAGCGCGCGCTGAGGGGTGGGATAGGGTCGGTATTATCTGCGCCGATTTTCGCGCCGCTGCGCCTCGCTGCTGCGTCGTTTTCGGTTCGCCGTGGTGGTTTGAGGCAAAAGAAAAGCCCCTGCCAGCGGGCTGCTGAGGGGCTTACGTGCGGTGTGGTCAGTTGCGGCCGTGCTGGCCGTTCCACGGTGGTGGTGGGTGTGTCCGGGCTGGCGTCAGATTGCTGCCTGCAACAGTGCGTAAGGATTGAAGCGCACCACGTCGATCCCCAGCCAGTCGTTTAACTCTTTCAGGCTTTCTTGTATCGGAGCCAGTTCGTTGATGGAAAACACCTTCGCCGCTTTCTCTACGTCGCCGAAGCCACCGGAGTTATTAGGCATTACCCCCATCAGAACGGGCGGCACGCGGTGCGCGGCTAGCAGGTCGTCGCGGGTGGCGTCTTTGATGCCGGTAAACTCATCCTTCGCCGCCACCTGGCTGAACGGCATAATTTGCAGGCCGTCTTTTTTCCCGCCCGCCGCGTAGACAAACAGGTTTTTAAAGGCACCGTTGCCGCGTGCATCTTTCAGCGACTTCTTAAGCTTTTCCACATCGTTATTATTCGCCACCGGGTCAGTGAGGTAGACGATCACACCCGCATGACTGCCGTTAATGTAGTAGTTGCGGCGGAACACCGTTGCTTCACCGTTCAGCATGGCGCTTTGTAGCGCGGCCAGATATTCCGGCGCGCCGTAGATCTCCTGGTGCGGGCTGGGGTTCTTGATCTGGCAGACGCTGCCCGGTTCGAACGCGTGATCGTCAACGTAGCGCGGAACAAACCAGAATTGAGCCGGGTCTATGCCGCGCCGCGTATATTTCGCCTGGCTGTGCCGCAGCTCAATCGGCTGGCCGAGTCGGTTGCGGCGGCATTCCATGTAACAGTTACCGAAAATTAAATAATCCTGCACCCAGGCGGTGAACTCCTGCCGGGTCAATAGCGGGTGTGGTATGTAGCAACTGGCGATAACATTGCGTTTAAATATCAGCGGTGACTGGTGATAGGCGGCAACGTCGAACATGCGCGCAAGCCCGTAGGGGCTGATCGGTGGTTCATACCAGCGGCCATTGTTATGGCATTCGAGGCACTCCATAAGAGACGCGCGATCGTTGACTGCGATCGGGTCGCCAAAGCTGAAAGATTCCACGCTTTCCAGCGGGGTGGCTGCGTTGCTGGCCGTGCTGGCTGGCGCAGCAGTTGGCGCCCTGAATTTCTTTTTGCCGCTCAATTAAAACTCCTCCACAAAACTGCCGTTATCGCCGGTCACTTCCGCGCCGATCGGTTCGTTGTAAATGCCCTGCATAGTTGCCCATGCCAGATCGCCGTGATTGCTGCCACGGGCGCGATCGGACTGGTAGGTTATAACGCCGCCTGCGGTGACTTTACGCACGGTCATAAACGACTGCGCGAGATCCATCATTCCGGCGTCGAACTCAAAGCGCCCGGCGCGAATGACCATCAACATTTTGAGCACCATCGACCGCTTAAGAACCGGTGAATAGTTGTATTTAACCGCCTGCGGGAAGAACTTGACCACCAGTTGATAAACCGCATCGCCGATCCCTGTGCCGTCGATAGCAATGTGCTGCACGTTGTAGCGGGTGGTGATCTCTTTAATAAATTTGGCCTGCTCTTCATACTCCATGCCGCGTAACTGGTGGCGCTCTACCGCGCGGAACTTACCACCCGGCACGGCTGGCGGGGCTAGCACAACCAGCCCGGCGCTGTCGCCTTTGCCGCTGCTGCCGTTGGGATCATAGCTAACCCAGACAGGGCGATTACCCAGCGGACGGGGTGCAAACGGGTTCCAGTCCGGCCACGCGTCCGGCATGTAGCCATCAACGCCGCAGCCCAGAATTGCGTTGTAGTCGAAGGCGCGTTCCCCGGCTTTTACGAACATGCAGCCGTACAGGTTGGCGTATTCATCGGGGGAGTTCTCGTTACGGATTTCATCGGTATCAACCAGATCGAAGCCGAGCTTCACGGCGTCTTCCAGCGTGACTATCTGGCGCCAGATGTTATCTCCGCCCAGCTTGCCGTTTTTGAGCGCCTTATAACTGGTGTCGATATCCACCCGATCGGCCCGTGAACGGTGCTTATTGAACTGATCGCCAGTCCAGAAGGGGTAGGCTTCATGTTCTTCACTGGAAGGCGTAGAAAAGTAGGTGCGGCGTAGCCCTTTGTGGGTCGCCATGCCTGCGGCGACTTTGCGCAGGTTGATGAAGTTGCTGATCCAGAAGGCTTCATCCATGTACAGATCGCCGGTGTAGCTCTGTGCCGTCGCGGCAGAGGTGCCGAGAAAATACAGCGTTGCGCCGTTGCTCAATACGATGGCGTCGCCGCCTTTGAGTTCTACACCGATTTCCTGTGCCAGCTTCTGAATGAACCGCTTGAACTGGAACGCCTGGGCGCGGCTGGCTGACAGGAATATCTGGTTATTTCCGGTTTCCAGCGCACGCAACAGCGCTTCGCGGGCAAAGTACCAGGTGGCACCAATCTGGCGCGATTTGAGGATAAAGCGGTTACGCCGGTTCCACTGTTTGAACCAGCGTTTTTGATGCTCGTATAGCGAATCAAAGACCAGGGCGCGAAGCTGGGTTATCTGTTCTTCGGTGAAATGGTTTTTCGGGGTCTTCGCCTTCTTCTCTTTCTCCTGGTCGCGTCGCTCATGCCGTTCAAAGCGGTCAAGCTGGCGCGCCAGCAGGTCAATTTCTTTGAAGTCCTTCGGGGTTTTGTCGTCCTTTTCCACCAGGCGCAGGTAACGAACGTGCGTGCGATCCTGCACCCGCTGCATGGGAGTGGCTTTATCCCATTCATAGCGGCGGCGCCAACTGTAGATCGTGTTAATGCTCACCCCGATTTCCTTAGAAATCTGAGTGATGCTAAACGCCTGCCAGTAGAGGCTTTTGGCTCTTGTGCTGAGGTCTTCGGCTGTATTCATGGCAACAGGCTATCGCGCTCGCGCGCGCAACAATATCGCCGCTGGTTGTCGCCTGAGTCCGACAAAGTGAAGGCTTTGCGCCTTCCGGCTGCAAAGGGAATGATTGGGGCACTGGTTAATATCAATCGCTTACCAACCCGGAGCTTTGTCACCATGCCAATGACAAATTTTTTCCGCGTCGCAGTCGAAGGCGCAACCTGTGATGGCCGAGTGCTGGAACGTCAGCACATTATCGAAATGGCCGAGCAGTACGATCCCCAGGTCTATGGCGCCCGCGTCAATCTGGAACACATTTTAGGCTGGTCTCCAAACAGTGATTTTCGTGCTTACGGTGACGTTGCTGAAACGAAATATGAAGAAATCGCCGAAGGCCAGTTAAAGGGCAAGTTGGCGCTTCTGGTGAAGGTGGACGCCACGGATGAACTGGTCGAACTGAAGAAGAAACGCCAGAAAATCTACCATAGCATTGAGGTGCATCCGTCCTTTGCCGACACCGGCAAAGCCTACCTTATGGGACTGGCCTGTACCGATAACCCGGCGAGCCTGGGCACCGAAATGATGAAGTTTTGCACCCAGAACGCCAACGCTAACCCGCTGGCCGCACGTCATTACGCACCGGAATGCTTCTTCACTGAAACCCTGGAATCATCTCTCGAATTTGCGCAGGAACAGCCGCCAGCCTCTGACGCCGGAAAGAATTTCTTTGCCCGCGTTAAAGAAATGCTCACCGGCACCCGTCAGCACTTCGATCGTGAAAATAGCGATATCCGCCAGGCGGTGGAGTTGGTCGCGGAAAGCCAGGGCGAATTGCTGGACAAGGTGGAAAAGCTGAACTTTGCGCTTCTTGAAAATAAGCAATACCGCGAAGCAATGAAGACGTTACAGGCTGATTTCGATCAGCTGAAACAGCAGCTTTCTACCCAGGACGCCAGCCAATACCGCCGCCCGGAAGCGACCGGAGCGGAAAAAACTAACGCCCAGCTTGCTGACTGCTGATCGCCGCCAGTAACGAAGGAACAGGACAGGAAATAAAACTATGCGTAATTCTACCCGCGAATTGTTTGATGCGTATCTTGAGCGACAGGCCGAACTCAATCACATCAACAAATCCCACGTAACAAAAGCGTTCAGCATTGATCCGAGCGTTGAGCAGACGCTTGAAGACAAAGTGCAACAGTCTTCCGAAATGTTGAAGAAGATTAATATCTACGGCGTTAACGATCAGTCCGGTGAAAAAATCGGTCTGGGTGTGAGCGGCCCGATCTCCAGCACCAACAATTCCACCACCGATCGCCGCCAGCCTGTTTCCGTCACGGCGCTGGATTCGAACAAATACACCTGTAATAAGGTGAACGCGGATACTTTCGCCTCTTATGCGCAGCTTGATGCCTGGGCTAAATTCCCGGATTTCCAGCAGCGACTGAGCAATCAGATCATTCAGCGTATCGCGCTTGACCGCATCATGATCGGCTTTAACGGAACCAGCTACGCGGATAAGTCCGACCGCAACGCTAACCCGCTTTTGCAGGATTGTGGTATCGGCTGGCTGCAACAGTACCGCGCAAACGCGCCGCAACGAGTCATGAAAGATATCACCGTGACCAGCCGCGACGATTCCAACCAGGTGATCGCTAAAGGTGATTACGGTAACTACGATTCGCTGGTTTATGACGCGGTTAACTCACTGATGGACGAGTGGTACAAAGATTCGCCCAATCTGGTGGTGATCACCGGTCGTAACCTGACGGTTAGCCGTTCGTTCCCGATCATCAATGCCGTAAGCACCAATAACCCGAACTCCGAAGCGCTGGCCGGTCAGTTGATCGCATCGCGTAAGACGATCGGCAATCTGCCTTCGTTTATCGCGCCTTTCTTCCCTGATGGCAGCATGTTTATCACTTCGTGGGAAAACCTGTCGATTTACTGGCAGGAAGGTGCGCACCGCCGCCGCATTGTGGAAGAACCGGAATATAACCGCGTCTCTACCTACAGTTCGTCAAATGATGCCTATGTTGTTGAAGATTACGGCTTCGGCTGTCTGATCGAAGGCATTACCGCCGCCGAACCAGCACCGGCACCATAAATCAGCGCAGGCCAGCTAACTGCTGGCCGCTTTGGGGGCATCATGTTGACACCTGCTCAACAACATTTTAATCGCGTGATGGCTGAACGCCGCCACGCCAGCCGTGAGCCGTCGCAGCTTGAAATGACGGCATACGAAACCATGCTTCACCGCCTGCGACTGGATAAAGCCCGTTTGAGTCGTGTCCAGTCCCAGAAGGCTAAAGCGGATTTAAAACGCGAACTGCTGCCGGATTATCAGCCGTGGATCGAAGGCGTACTTACGGCAGATTCCGGCCAGTCTGACGACGTGTTAACCACCGTCATGATCTGGTGTTGTGACTGCGGAAACATCGCCGAAGCCCTGCGCATTGGTCAGTACGTATTGCGCCATAAGTTGCCGATGCCGGATCAGTATCGCCGCACCACCGCCACCGTACTGGTGGAAGAAATTTGCGATCCCGTCCTGGCTGCATTCAAAGCTAACCCGGCTGTTGCGCCGGTCGCCGCTGACCTGCTGGAAGCGTTACGGGGCTTAACCCTGAATGAAGATATGCCGGATGAGGTGCGCTCAAAGCTGCTTAAGGCGCTGGGGTATACGCTGCGCCTGGCTGAAAACGTTGAATCGCTTACGGCTGCGGTTGAATACCTGCGCCAGGCGGCAGTGTTGAACCCGAAAAAAGCAGGCGTAACCCGTGATATTGAGCTTCTGCAACGTGCGCTTAAGAAGTCCGGGCAACCTGCTGACGGTGACGGCGAAGACGGCAAGCCAGAATCAAACAGCACCGAAACCCAGACGGCAAAGCCGCCAGCCCAGCCAAAAGCGAAGCGGGAAACCAAAAAGCCCGCGGCTAAAAGCAAACCGGCAGCGAAGAAAAGAACCACGACAGCCCGCCAGAAGGCGGCGTCATAACCGAACGTGCCCCCGCGCACCCAGGCGGCACGGCAGGCGAAAACAGGCAACGCCGCGTCTTCGTCCTGCCGTCCACCGCCTGACTTTTACGGAGTAGAGATCATGAGTCTGGTAGCCACTGAGCCAGTACGGCCACCATCCGATCCAGTGCCTGATGATGGCGGCGCGAAAGTTGAAAGCCTGCCATTCTGGCCGGTCATTTCGCTGGCTGAACTACGCCGCGCGATGCGTCTTGATGGGCAGGTGACAACCGATCGCCTGATGTCGCGAACGGTGGAAGCGGTGGCCCATGTTAATGATCAGCTTTTCCTGTGGCGCCAGGTGCAGATTGATGCGGGCTATGAGTCATTGGCAGAAATTCCGGCCAGTCCGGTGAATGGCACTTCTGTGAAGGTATGGCGCTATAAAAACGCCGTGTATTCACTCACTAAGGCGCTGTTGATTGAAGGCTACCGCGATATTGACACCACCAGTAAAGGCGAAGACCACGCGGCGGCATTGAGCACGCAGATCGATACGCTGTGGCGGGATGTGCGCTGGTCAATCCGTGATATCCAGGATGAAAGCCGGGGCCTGGCGGAGTTGGTGTAATGAACGTTCAGGCGCAGCAAAACGACACGATCGACCTGCTTTGCTGGCGCTATTACGGCAGAACAGCAGGCGTTACCGAGGCGGTGATCGATGCCAATAAGGGCATTTCCGCCGCCACTGAGTTGCAGGCCGGGCAGATTGTCTACCTGCCAGAGATCCAGCCGCCAGCCCAGCGGGAAACCGTGCAGCTATGGGATTAAGGGGGAGGGTATGCACGACACACCACCGGGACTATTCGAACAAACAATGAAATGGATCGCCACTTATCTGCCAACGCTTTACGCGGCTGGTGCGGCGCTGAGTATTTCGGCGCTAATGAGTATCTACGATGGGCAGTCAATCGTTAAAACTGCCACCGGTTCACTGGTCTGCGGGATTGTCACGCTTGCGGTAGCTGGTTCGCTTGAGTATTTCGGTTTGCCATCAAACGCAGCAATTTTCGTAGGTGCCTCAATCGGATTAATGGGTGCTGACAAAGTTCGCAGCAAAGTTAGCGGGCTATTCGACGCGCGATTTGGAGGGCCAAAAAGTGGAAATGAGTAATAACGGCATCAATATGCTGAAAGGCTTTGAAGGGTGCAGGCTGGCCGCTTATCAGGATTCTGTAGGCGTCTGGACGATCGGTTATGGATGGACTCAACCCGTCAACGGCGCGCCGGTTGGCAAGGGCATGACCATCACGCAGGAAACTGCCGATAGCCTGTTGCGTAGCGGTCTGGTGCAGTATGAAAAAGGCGTTACGGGGCTGGTTAAAGTCACTATCAATCAAAATCAGTTCGATGCGCTGGTTGATTTTGCCTACAACCTGGGCGTAAAGGCGTTGGAAGGTTCCACACTGCTGAAAAAGCTGAATGCTGGCGATTTCACCGGGGCTGCGGCTGAGTTTCCGAAATGGAATAAAGCAGGCGGCAAGGTGTTGCCGGGGCTGGTTAAGCGTCGGGAAGCCGAGCGCACGTTATTTCTGGCCTGATCATTTTTAACTGTGCTGGCCGTACGTATCGAGCGCGGTCATTTTTGACAGTGCTGCAGCACGTCCGGTATTGACAGTGCGAGCTGGCGAGAGGTTTAGAGATGGGGTTGTCACGCTGGAAAGTGATCGTTTGTCTTGTGCTGGCCGCTGCTGCTGTATGGGGTTTTAGTCACTGGCGTTACAGCGCCGGTTACGGTGATGCCGATCAGCGCTGGCGTGAAGAGTGGGCGCAACGTGATGCACGCGATGCCACCGCGCTGGCGAAAAGGCAGGCTGAGTCCAGGGCAGAAGAACAACGCAGACAAGGTGAAATTGATGCGATCAGAAAACAAGCCAGCCAGCAGCTTGCTGGCGTGCAGGCTGATGCCGATCGTGCCCGTGCTGCTTCTCGTGGGTTGCACGACAGGGCCGATAAACTCGCCAGGCAACTGGCAGACCGTGAACGCGCCTGCGGTGCCGGAACTTCCGGCAGAAGCGAGGCAGAAACCAGCGGCGCCGTACTGCTCGCCGACCTGTTCCGCCGCGCTGACGATCGAGCGGGGCAACTGGCAAAAGATGCTGACGAGGCAAGAGCCAGAGGGCTAGCCTGTGAAGCTGCTTATAACTCAATAAGTAAGGAAAAGTGATGGAAGAGAAAATGCAATATGCGGCTGAACCGCAGAAATTTAAATTTTGCCTCTCGCAACTGGTGAATATTCGTATTAGCGATGAATGGGGAGAGGTACAGGCCCGCGCTCAATATTCAAATAGCGAGAATCAATATCTCATTCACTACCAGGCAGCAGATAAATGCGCCCGTACTGAGTGGTTTACTCAATCGGTACTGGATGCGGTAGAGGATGATAAACATCCGGGTTGCCCGGTATTTGGTGCTATCGCTCTCCCCAAAGGTGCAGTAGTCGAAGAATAAGCATTCCAGCAGGCGTCTGCGGGTGCCTGCGATAATGCTATTTTGCGAGGGGATGCCATGCTTAAACCCGATTTGCTGCGCCAGATGATAAGCCAGCATGTGCCCTGGCTGCGCGAGAATCCCGATAATCTGGCTGTTTACCTGCGTAAAGGCCGTATGGTCAGCACCGGCCAGCGTGCTGCTGCGTTTGAGTATCGCTATACGCTGGAAGTGCTGGTGATGGATTACCCTGAATCTCTGGATACTATCAGCGTGCCGGTGCTGGCATGGGCGCGCTTATATCAGCCTGATCTGTTGTTTAACCCGGACAGGCAGCAGAACGGCATAACATTCGAAGCCGATATTTTGAGTAACAGCACGATGGACGTGCTGATCCAGATTCAGGCTGATGAAGCAGTGATCGTCACCCGTGAAGATGGCGAAATCGTCACCCGTCACCGTGCTGACCCTGCACCGGGGCCGGAAATTGGCGCGTGGTCACTGGTATTTGTTGATGAGGTCAGCGGCGAAACATGGCAGGACAACAAACCGATCCCCTCTTCCAGCAGTTAGACGACTGGCTAGCCAGCGTGGCCGCGCAGCTTTCGCCGGGGCACCGTCGCAAGCTGACGCGCGACGTTGCGATCGGGCTGCGTAAGCGCCAGCAAAAGCGTATCGCCAGCCAGAAGAACCCCAGCGGTGAAAGCTATCAGGCCCGCCGCCGCAAAATCCTGCGCACCCAGGGCGGGATAAAGTTCATATGGAATGATGAGGCCAGGGAGTTACGCAACTGGCGAACCACGGGCAGGGGTGAGCACCGCGCAATCACCGGCTATGACGTGGATCGCGGTGCCCTGCGCACGTTCTATAAGCGCGATATCCAGCGCTATATTGAAATCAATCTCAACCAGGCAAAGCAGAACCGCACCAGAAAGGATCCGATGTTCCGCAAGCTGCGTACCGTGCGCTTTCTTAAGGCTTACGGTACGGGCGGCATGGCTGTGGTTGGCTTTCAGGGGCATACCGCCGAAATCGCCAGCGTTCACCAGTACGGTGAAGTCGATAACGTGGTGCCGGGTGCCCGTGCGCGCTACCCGGTGCGTGAACTCCTGGGCATGACCGAGGGGGATTTAGACTGGCTGGCAGATACAGTTGTCGCCTTCATGCAAGAGATTTGATTGTCACCAGCCCGCCACAATGGCGCCGCGTTGTTTGCGCGCGCGCGACTCATGATACTGACTGCATAACCCAAAAGCCGAAACGGTCGTAAAGCCTGCTACCGGGTGGAAGCGACGCCGGACAGCGTAACCGGCACCACGGGAAACAGTCAGCACTATGAATTTAAACGAACTCTACCGCCTTATCTGCAATCTCGCCCGCATTGGCACCGTGCTGGAAGTGGACACGGAAAAGTATCTTGCACGCGTCGAAACCGGCGAGAACAAAACCGACTGGATCCGCTGGGCAGTGCCGCGCGCCGGTGAAGCCGTGACGTGGTGGGCGCCGACAGTGGGCGAACAGGTTTATATTTTGTGCCCCTGCGGTGAGATGGAGACGGCATTCATTGCCGGAAGCCTTTACAGCGAAGACGCACCGCCGCCAGATGCTGGTGCTACCACCTGCGTGATCCTGCACCCGGATGGCGCCCGTATCTCATATGACCCGGAGGCCAGCGCGCTGGTTGTCAGCGGGGTGAAAACGGCAAGCGTCACCGCGTCGGAATCCATTACCGCCACCGTGCCGGTGGTAACGGTCAAGGCAGATACGCGCGTTACCCTGGACACGCCGGAAGTGGTCTGCACCAACAAGCTGATCACCGCCACGCTGGAAGTACAAAACGGCGGGGAAATGAAGGGCAATATTACCCATTCAGGCGGATCGCTTTCGTCTAATGGTGTCGTTGTCGATTCGCACAAACATAGCGGCGTTCAGTCCGGTGGCAGTAATACAGGTGGCCCGGTATGAGTACAGTCCGTTACAGCGGCATGAATGCCGGTTCAGGCCATGCCATCACCGACAACGAACATATAGCGCAGTCTATCGGCGATATTCTGTTAACGCCGATCGGTTCACGCGTAATGCGCCGCGCTTACGGTTCGCAGCTTTTCAACCTGATAGATCAGCCGGTCGATAACGCCATCACGAAGCTGCGCGTTATGTCTGCCATCTACAGCGCCCTGTATTTATGGGAACCGCGGATCTCTCTGACCAGTATCACCCTGAGCGCGCCGGGTGCCGGTCGGCTGGTTGCCACTATCCAGGCCAATCGCACCGACAATCAGACGCCATTTAACGCCGATATCACATTGAGGGGCCAGGCATGAGCGGCACGATCGATTTATCGCAGCTACCGCCGCCCGTGGTGGTTGAACCGCTGGACTTCGAAACGCTTTTCGCGCAGCGCAAGGCCAGGTTTCTGGCGCTTTGTCCTGAAGATCAGCGGGAACAGTACGCCCGCACGCTTGAGCTTGAATCAGAGCCGATCACTATGATTCTGGAAGAAAATTGTTATCGCGAATTGCTGTTGCGCCAGCGGGTAAATGAATCGGCCCGTGCAGTGATGGTTGCGTATGCTACTGATAGCGATCTGGATAATCTGGCCGCTAATTTTAATGTTGAACGTCTGGTGGTTACACCGGAGGACGACAGTGTAATACCGCCAGTTCCGGCTGTAATGGAATCTGATACTGATTTGCGTACCAGGACGCCGGAAGCGTTTGAAGGTCTGAGCGTGGCCGGGCCAACGGCTGCATATGAGTTTTGGGGCCGTTCGGCTGACGGGCGCGTGGCCGATATTTCGGCGGTCAGTCCTACCCCTGCCTGCGTCACCATTTCGGTGCTGTCGCGCGAGGGTGACGGAACGGCCAGCGATGATCTGCTTTCCGTTGTCGCTGCCGCCCTGAACGATGAAGAGGTGCGCCCGGTGGCCGACAGGGTAACGGTGCAGTCTGCGGAGATCGTGCCGTATCAGATCGATGCAACGCTTTACATCTATCCGGGGCCGGAAGCCGAACCTGTCCGGCAGGCATCGGAGCAACAGTTACAGGCGTATATTGCCGCGCAGAATCGCTTAGGGCGCGATATCCGTCTTTCTGCTATCTACGCCGCTCTGCACGTCGAAGGTGTCCAGCGCGTGGAACTGGCGCAGCCTGTTGCGGATATCGTGTTGAGTGACTACCAGGCATCGCACTGCACCGAATACACCATAACGGTGGGTGGTTACGATGAGTAATGACCTGTTACCACCCAGCGCCAGCCGAATGGAGCGAGTCGCCGCACGCGTCTGTGCTTCGTTGGGCGAAGTACCCGTGCCACTGCGCCAGTTGTGGAACCCGTGGACGTGTCGGGCTGATCTGCTGCCATATCTGGCGTGGGCCTTCTCCGTTGATCGCTGGGATGAGGCCTGGCCGATCAGCACGAAGCGTAAGGCGGTGGCCGATGCGTTCTACCTGCATAAGTACAAGGGTACAACGGGCGCCATGCGCCGGGTTGTTGAGCCGTTCGGCTTCTTCATCCGGGTTAACGAGTGGTGGAACATCGACACCGCACCGGGCACCTTCACGCTGGATATTGGGGTGGAGGACCAGGGCATTAGTGAAGAAACCTATCAGGAGCTTGAACGCCTGATCGCCGATGTGAAGCCGTGCAGCCGTCATATGCTGGGAATGTCTCTTCACCTGCAAACAACCGGCGATTTGTATATCGGTGCGGGCAGCTATTCCGGCGATACGCTGACCGTATACCCGTATTTCCCTGAAACCATAGCCGTGGGCGGTGATGATTACACCGGGGCGGCAATCCATTTAATTGACACCGTGGAGATCGCAAGTGGCGACTAAATATTATGCTGTGCTAACCAATATAGGCGCGGCGAAACTGGCAAATGCCACGGCATTGGGTTCGCAGGTTGAGATCACCCAGATGGCTGTGGGCGATGGTAACGGCGCGCTTCCGACGCCGAACCCGGCACAAACGGCGCTGGTTCATGAGCTGCGACGCGCACCGCTCAATACCCTGAGCATTGATCCGAACAACGCCAATCAGATTATTGCCGAACAGGTGATACCCGAAGACGTGGGCGGGTGGTGGATCCGTGAAATTGGTCTGTTTGATAAAGATGGCGATATGATTGCCATTGCCAACTGCGCGGAAACCTATAAGCCGCAGTTGCAGGAAGGTAGCGGGCGCGTTCAGATTGTCCGCATGATCCTGATCGTCAGCAACACCGCCGCCGTGACGCTGAAAATTGACCCTTCGGTAGTGCTGGCAACCCGCCAGTATGTTGATGATCAGATAATCCAGGTAAAAGCCTATGTTGATCAGCAACTGGCGGCGCATGTGGCTGCGGCTGATCCTCATACGCAATATTTGCTTGAGTCGGATTTTGATAAATTTTTCCCGGTAGGTTTTCCGCTTCCGTGGCCGCAGGCAACGCCGCCAAGTGGCTGGCTTAAATGCAATGGTGCAACGTTCGATAAGGCCAAATATCCGAAGCTGGCGACGGCTTACCCTTCTGGTGTATTACCAGATTTGCGCAGTGAGTTTTTGAGAGGCTGGGATGATGGGCGGGGGGTGGATAGTGCTAGAAACTTATTAAGTCAGCAAGGGTATGCAACAGAAGACCATGCGCACGGTTTGCCGTCTAGATCATCAACGGTCACGGATTCTACGGTTAATTTCTATTTTGATGAGACCTGGACAACCAGTGGTACGGACATTATCAAATGGGGAAATACCAATGATGCCGGATTGCCTGCGCCAAATTATGGAACGTTTAAAACTTTCAAGCAGTCGGTTTCCAGTTTGGGAACATCAGCAGCGGAAACACGTCCGCGTAACGTCGCATTCAATTACATCGTGAGGGCTGCATAATGGCGCAGGCAGAATTAAATAGCGAACTTATTGCCACGGTGGCCGGTAATATTACCGTATATAACTATGATGGTGATACGCGTGAATTTTTATCTTCTTCAAGTGAATATCTGGCCGTAGGCGTCGGTCTTCCTGCAAACTCCTGCGTTGATGCGCCCGGTGAGGCTAAAGAAGGTTCGGCTATTTGCCGGACAGCCGATTTTACCACCTGGGAATACGTCGCCGATCACCGTGGTGAAACGGTGTACAGCACTGAAACAGGCGAATCGTTGATCGTTTCTTTGCTTGGCGATTACCCGGAAGGCACCACCACGCTGGCACCTGCCACGCCTTACGATAAGTGGGATGGTAGCGAGTGGGTCACGGATACGGAGGCGCAGCACGCGGCGGACGTGGAAGCGGCCGAGCAACAGAAAGCTGCGCTACTCCTTGAGGCGCAGGCAACGATCAGTCTCTGGCAGACGGAGCTACAGTTAGGCATTATCAGAGATGAAGATAAAGCCAGCCTGATCGCCTGGATGAACTACATCAAAGCAGTGCAGGCGGTTGACACGTCGAAAGCGCCGGATATCACCTGGCCGGATAAGCCGGAATAAGTTTTCATTCCGGCACGCATGACCGGTTATAACCGTGCTGGCCGTGCGTATCGAGTACAGTCATTTTTAACGGTGCTGTAGCACGGTCAGTTATGGCGGTGTGTTCCGGAAGACGAAGCGGGCAAAGGCCCGCTTTTCTTATATCGAAAGGTTGGTTTTCACCAGAGAGAAGAGATCGTCGGTAGTCGTTTCAGCCAGCTTTTCCCGTATGTCCTCGCTTACCCGTTTTAGGTTGAGCGTGAAATCAATTTTCTTTGCCTTCCCGTCCTTAAAAAACTCCGTCCGGTTTTGCGTGATCTGCTCAATCACATACATGCCGTAGATCCTGCCAGTGCCTTCTATCAGGGGCCACGGGCGCCCGGAAAAAGCCATAGTTTCCAGCATGACAAGCGACACATCACCGCCGCTTATTTCGGGGTACAGCGTGCCGCTGAGTACGAAAGGTTCTTCATCTGCGCCGATGAACTGATAGCGCGGGGATTTCCCCACGCGATCGTTTTTGACGTGCCGCCAGGAGTTGGTTTTATTCGCACTCTGGTAAGGCGTGGTTTGCAGTGAAAAGGGGAACATCCCCAGAATCATCATCATGATATTGCCCTTAGACGTGATCGGTCAGTTGGGAACGCTTGCGCCGGTCGGCTTGCTGCTTCGCTAACGCAAGTTCTTCGCGCACGCGCCTGATAATGGTTTCTTCATCCAGTTTCTGGCCGCTAAAGTCGAAGTTAAGGTTATATACATCGCCGCCCGGCGCAGGCATCAGCGCAGCGACGGAAGACGCAGACGGCGACACCGAAACGGGCACCCGTGCGGCGGGCTTCTCAACCTGCCAGGGGGTAACGGAAGCGATCAGCGATCCGGCCTGCTGCGTCACCCAATCGGTAAGGGATGGTAGCTGGCGCTGTGCCTGCTTAAGCGGTTCCGAATATCCGCCACGGATCGGGATATAGGGCTGCTTATTCTTGAAGACGATTTCGCCGGGGCCGTCTTTTGCCGCCATTTTTCCCGTGTTGTCTGCGATTTTATCCAGACTCTTGCTCATCTTCGGCGTTAAGTTTGGCGCTCCCATAAGGTCTGGGATGCCAACTGGCTTCGGCGTTATTGGTGGTTTTGGCGGTTTAGGTTGGTTTGGTTTATCCGGCGACCAGTGCCAATCCTTTTTAACCATTTTCTTTTGCTGCGGATCCCACTCCCAGACAACCGGATCTTTTTTAAGGCTTTCTGCTTTGGCGTTTGCTGCATCAAGTCCAGCAGGAATTAGATCAAGTTTCTCCAGTACCCAGCCGACACCCTCCATCAGTTTTTGTAGCGGCCAAAGCAAACCGCTTATTGCAGTACCCAGAACCCTCCCAAATGTTTCGCCAACAGTAGTGCAAGTTTCTAGCGCATCGCTGGAAAATTTGATCGGTTCAAGCAATTTTGTAAACCAATCCCAAACGCCGCTAATAGCGGAGCCTATCGCGTCAAAGATTGGGGCTAATGGAGCGAAAACAGCGTTGAAAGCATCAAATACAGGTTGTAAGCCCGTCATGATGCCGTTAAAGAAACCAGTGAAAAATGCCTGTATTGGTTCCCAGAATTTAATGACGGCCACTGCTGCCGCAGCAAAGAGAGCAATCAGCCCCCAGACGGGCGCAGAAATGCCAGCCAGTAGCGTGATAAGCGGGCCGAATACCATGCGACCGGCGCTTAACAATGCCTGCATAGGCGAGCCAGCAAGCCACTGGAACGCACCACCCAGGCGCATTACTCCACCAGTCAGCCGCGCTATTCCTCCTTCACCGGCCAACGTGGTGAAGCTGAGGCGAACAAGTGCCATCGGGCCGAGCACTGCGCCGATGGACAGCATCAGGCCACCCACGACAACCAGCAACGCGCCTATGGCTGCGGTGACTTTCATGATTGAGCCAACCAGAGCAGGGTTAGCCTCAACCCAGCGGCGGACGCTGCCAACCACCTTACTGACGGTAAGCATGATATCCATCAGCGGTTCGCGGAGCGTTTCCCCTGCTGAACTGAATGCGTTAACCGCGCCGGTTTTGGTCAGTTGCCACTGAGCAGAAAGGGAAGCTTTATTGATATCAGATTCCCGATTCATGGATCCTTTAGCGGCTGCGCCCTGCGTCAGTTCTATCTGGCGGCGTAGTTCGGGCAGGTTGTTGGCAAGTTTCTGCGCATCATCGCCGAACTCTTTGCCGAAAATCTGGGTAAGGTTGGCTACCTGCTGATCCGGGGCCAGTTTTTTGGACGCTTCCAGCACTGAAATGATTGTGCCCATCGCGTCCACTGACATGCTCTTCTGGACTTTTTCGGCACTGAGGCCGAGGGCGTCCAGACCCTGCATAAAGTTTTTGCCCTGAACCGTAGCGATTGAGAGTTCGCGCACCATTGCATTGGTGGCGCTGGCGGCAACTTCTGCAGGGGTGCCAAGCGTCAGAAAGGTGGAACCCAGCGCGGCGGCTTGCTTGTAATCCAGTTGGCTGGCAAGTCCGCCAACGCGCTGGAGCACGTCGATAATATCGGAGCCTTTCGACTTCGCGTTATCGTCCAGGTAGTTTATGGCGTCGCCTAACTGTTCAATATTCTGGGTAGGGATTTTATACAGCCCGGCAATCTTACCGAGACTTTCAGAAAGCTGATCGGCGGGCAGTTCAAAGGCTACCGAAGCTTTTGCCGCCATGCTGGCGAAAGCCAGCAGATCGGCTTTTTGTTTTTCCCACGGATCATCGCTGTTTGCCACGCCCATGCGCGCGCCACCTTCGACCAGGGCGGCATAGTCAACAGCGCCGTTAGCCATTGGTAGCTTTTCGCTGGCATCCATGATCGCCCGCTGCATTTCTTCATACTGCGGGGTGCGGTTGCCGCTGTCGTCACGCAAGCCGTTTACCTGTTTGGCTACGCCTTTCATGGCGTCTTCAAGGCTGCTGTATGATTTAACCGCAGCGGCGACAGGTGCGAGGGTTGCCGCCCCTACTGCGGCGGTTTTCATCCCCCCGCTCATCATCTTTTCGCCGGTTTCTTTGGCGCGGCTGTAACGGGCCTGCGCCTGGTTAACAGCGTCAAGCCGTCGCTGCTGTTCGGCAAGCTGGCGGTTGTATTGCGCGGTGCGCTGGTTGATCTGTTCCGTCGCCCGGCTGGCGCTGCTGATCGCAATGCCTTCGCTGTAGAAGCTGGCGCGCAACTGGTTAAGCTGCGTCTGCTCGCCTTTCTGCTGCTGGGTTAACTGGCGAATGGCTGCACGTTGCTGATTGAGGGCGGCAACCTGTTCGGCGCTGCGCTGGCGTAACGGGCCATAAGCCGCCGCCATTTGCCGGGCCTGTTCTTTCGCCTGGGCCAGTTGTTCGGTGGTTTTTTTATTGGCTGCGGTGAGGCGGTCAAAGCTGGTTGCCTGACGCTCAAGCCCTTTAATGCTGGTTTTGGTCTGATTGATTTGAGACGCCAACGCGGCGGCACTCTGGCGCGCCGCGTTGACAGGGCGGGACATATTATTCAGGGCGCTGAATGCCACCCTGATATTTAAATTGCGGTCTGCCATTTAGTGATCTCCACCACTGCGCGCAGCCGCCTGATCACGCCATAACAGTATTTCCTGTACCGTCATGGCGTCCATCTCTACCGGCCGCCAGTGGAATATGACGGCGATATCTGCCATCAGGTCTTCTATGCGTTCGCAGGGGCATCGGATGATTCGTTGCCCGTATCCGTCGCGGTCAGATCCGAAGAGGGTTGCAAAAAATCAACCACCGCGTTGGCTAACTGGCAAAAATCCCAGGTATCCATTCGGGCAATCTCATCGGCGGTTAATGCCGGAGCGGTAACGCGGGGCAGCAGAATAACCAGCGCGTCATAGTTGGACGTCAGCACGTCATAGGCTTTTAAGCCGCGCAGTGATCCAGCCTGTTTAAGCACGGAAGTGATCGCCACTTCGGTGATTTTGGTCTTACCGCGCGTAATAGGGGCGGTAAGAATAACGGTGTTTTCTTTGGTCTTGCTCATGGTGCCGGGTTTCCTTATAAGCCGATGTTAGCGCGGTGTTTTTCCAGCACATCCACACCGGCAACTTTGTAGATCATGTTGAGCACATCAATTTCGATAATTTCTTCGCTATTGATGGTCAGCTTGTAATAGGTGTTTTTCAGGGTGTACTTATGCGAAGTATCATCCCCAACCTTTGCCGAACCGGGATCCAGTTCAGTGAAGCGGCCACGCGTCTGGATTTCGCACGGTACGGCGTCGCCGGTCGCATCGTCCTGGTAAGAGCCAGCAAAGCGCACCTGCATTCCGTCCGCAGTGGTAACGCCCCATTTTTTCATTAGCCCTGCATCCATGCCGCCCAGCGTGATATCCATATCCAGGGCGCCAGCGTCGAAGCCCAGATCCACCGCAACCGAACCCGGCATACCGCCCGCCTGGTAGTCTTCGGTTTTTTTGGTGAGTTTGGCGGGGGTGATTTCCGGCACCATGCCGAAGTAGTTATCCCCGTCAAAGAACATATTGAAATATTTGAGTTTCTTAGGCAGTGCCATAAGCGCCCCCGGTTAGTTATTCACTGCGCTGGAAAACGTAGCGAAATATTCGTCGGTGAACTCCTGTACCAGGCTGAGATTTTCCAGCGGTGGAACAGGGGTGTAGTTGTACTTAATGGTCAGTTGACCATTGCGCAGGGTTTCCGAGGTATTCGGTTCCGGGTCATACCAGCAGCGGGCGCCCAGCAGCTTGCCAGCCGTCACATATGAGGTCAGCTTCTTATTGATGCCATCCACAATGTCCTTTACCAGCGACGGGGTAAGCGGTTTATCAACATAGGCGAAATGTGCTTCGGCGACGGTATCCGCAACGATCTGCGCGGTTCGGGTATAGCTTTCGAAGATATACGTTTCCGCGTCGCAGGTACGCGATCCCCAGATGCGGTAGCCGTCCTGCTTGATCAGCGTGGTAACGCCAGCTGCGTTCAGTTCGTCGGCGTCGGTATCGGTGCCCTGCAACGTGAAATAGATATCCCGATCAATCCCCAGCACGTTATTAACGGGCACGTTGGAAATGGTTTTATGCCAGCCCTGCGTTGCGTCGATTTTGGCGCGCATCCCAACCGCGTGGGCACCCACGGGCACGGTGGCATTCGCCCCGGCGTTGGTGTCGTAGCAGATGAAATTAGGCCAGATGACCATCATTTCACGCTGTACAAACTGTTTGCGGTAGGTTTTCGCTTCGGCAATCGTATTGCAGCCGTTCGCGGCTACGTAAGCAAACGCGCGCAGCTTTTCGGCAATGACGCCGAGTTGTGCGGCTACCGCTTCCGTATCAAGCCCGGGAACAGCCAGCACACGCGGGCGCACGCCTACGCGCATTTCGGCAGACAGCAGCGCGTACATGCCGGTAAAGCGTCCGTTTGCATCGGTGCCGCCAATAACCAGTTGATCCTGTGTCGGCGCAGTGCCGCCTTCTGGCGGAACAATTTTTGACGCATCGGCAACGCGGATCACAATGGTTTGCGGGCTGGTCTGGTCTGAAATAGCTTTCAGGGTGGTAAACAGGGTGCCGGTTTTACCTGCCTTGCCCAGCATGTTAGCCACGCGGGTGATCAGTACAGGGGTATCCAGCGGGAACGCTGTTTCGTCCGCATCATCAGCGGTGCAGACAACGCCGATCACCGCCGAATCAATGTCGGTGATCATCGTGCTAAGGTCGGTGGTTTCCGTGACGGTTACACCGTGATGGTAGTTAGTGGCCATGTATTTGCCTCGCCAGTTTAATGACTGCGAATATCATTGCGGCAATGGCAGGCCGATGCGATGAATAAGGGTTGTCAGCAACCTGCAACAATGACGGGGCGTTGTTCATGCGCGCGCGCGTGGCGACGATGTACCCCATCATGATGAAGGGGTTGATATGGACACGACAGAAAACCGATATTCGCCGCGCCCGGCGTTCAGTATAGAAATTGAAGGTAATCAGCTTACGGCGCTGGATAACCGGTTGATCTCTCTTTCCCTGACAGATAACCGGGGATTTGAAGCGGACACGCTTGATCTGACTCTGGATGATGCAGACGGGCAGGTAGCATTACCACCACGCGGCGCAAAGATATCGGTGGCGCTGGGCTGGGATAATGATCCATTGGTTTTTAAGGGCGTGTATACGGTTGATGAGATAGGTCATTCAGGCCCGCCTGACCAGCTAACGATCAGTGCCAGAAGCGCAGATTTCCGCGATACCTTCAACGTGAAAAGGGAATATAGCTGGCACGATATTACCGTGGGGGATGTGGTCGCCAGCATTGCCAGTCGCTACGATCTGCGTGCGGGTGTCAGCGAAGAACTGGCGAAGATTGAGATAGATCACGCCGATCAGACGAGTGAATCAGATATCAGTTTCTTAACGCGCATGGCCGAAATGCTGGGCGCGGTGGCAACCATTAAAAACGGTATGCTTCTGTTTATCACGCCGGGCAAGGGAGTGACGCAGAGCGGCAAGCCGCTGCCGGTGATCGAGATAGTCCGGTCAAGCGGTGATAAACATAGCTTTAACGTAGCTGACCGCGACGCGTACACGGGCGTAACTGCATACTGGCTTGATCTCAACTTTGGCAAGAAACCATCCACTACCGTGAAGAAAACAACCCGCAGGCGACGAACCAGCCAGGCCAAAAAGAAAGAGCCTGCATCCAGCAAAAAAGAGGGTGATTATCTGGCCGGGGCCGAAGGTAACGTTTTTGTTATACGTAAAACCTTCAAGACGGAAAAGGCGGCGAAGCGTGCCGCTGCGGCTAAGTGGCGGGAGTTACAGCGCGGGGCGGCAACGTTCAGCATCACCCTGGCGCGTGGCCGCGCAGATTTGTACCCGGAACAGCCAGCCAGCGTCTACGGTTTTAAGTCCACGATCGACAGTGGAAACTGGACGATAACGCGGTGCGTTCACGATATTGGCGGGGGAGGATTTACCACGTCACTGGAACTGGAAGTAAAAATCGACGACTGGACAGCGGAGAGTGACGATTCAACGTCTTAAGCGTTATACTTGCGTTGATATTAACCAGTCCTGAAAGGAGGCCCGCGTATGGCAATGCGCTGTCCTCGCTGCCGTGCAATAGCAAAAACCAGAACCAGCGTTGAGCTGAGTTTGCTTGTACGGCGCAGCTATCACCAGTGTCAAAATATGTTGTGCGGGTACTGTTTCACCAGCATGACGGAAATAGACGGTTCACTAAACCAGACCCAGCCAGCGCCCGGCGCGATGGTGCCACAAGAAGCTTTTCCACGAAGTCACCACGGCGAAGATCAGCTATCGCTGGCATTATAAAAGCGGCCCCTAAATGGGGCCGTTATTTATTTCATGTTTATGGCTACAAACCTTGAGCGTGTAAGGTTTTCACTTAAATATTGATCGCCACTATCCCCGGCCTTCTTGCCCCAGATATCACACGAAGATTCGCCACCTTGAAAAACGTAGCCTTTGGTTAAAATGTCGTTAGTCACATAAATATGATCGAATAAACTAGCCTTCCATGCCCTGTTAGATTCCCCATGATTGAAGTAGCTGAGACATACGGACTGGATGGCGCTTGTCGCCTGTAATTCTTCTATGCTGTCAAAATTGAATGCGACCACTAAAGCTTTGTTGTAAATGACGGGCTTAACTGTGAGGTTCAACTTACCGAGCGCCTTAGATAAAGCTGGGGGAAGTTGATTGGCCGCTTCTGAAAAGTCGATAGTGGTTGTTAATTGTTCTTTGGGTTTAGCCGCGGGTTGTGTTTGATCTGCGGTTGTCACTGCTGGCTGAGGCTTGTTATCAGCAACAGCTTTCGGCGCGACTGGTGCAACCATTGAACCTATGATTGCTGCCAAGAGGCACACCCCGAAGTAGATAGCAGATGAGCGCTTTCGATTTGGCATAAAAACCCATTTGGGATTGATTAGCCCAACCCAAAAAGCGATCCCAGCAACAGCAGCGATAACGGTGATGATTGTTTCCATTGAGTACCCTCCGTATTAAGGCGGGTATTATTGTCGATGGTGCTCAAAAACGGAACAGCCAAGCGCGGTGCGCCTGGCTGCTTCTTTGTCGAAGTGTAGTCAAAATGTAGACGAAGATTAGAATAAATCCTTTTATTCCATTGTGTTACTGACCGGATTTCTTCACCATCCCTGTCTTCCCCCACATGATGTGGGGGTTTTTTTTATCCTCAATTTGCCTGCTGCTTAATGCATTGCAGATGATTTGCTTCCGTTATACTAGCGTCAGTTGATAGCGGGAGTATTTATGAATCAATCTTATGGACGGCTGGTCAGTCGGGCGGCGATTGCTGCAACGGCGATGGCTTCACTGCTATTGCTGATTAAAATTTTTGCATGGTGGTATACCGGGTCGGTGAGTATTCTCGCCGCGCTGGTGGATTCGCTGGTGGATATCGGCGCGTCGTTGACGAATTTACTGGTGGTGCGATATTCCCTGCAACCTGCCGACGATAATCACTCGTTTGGTCACGGTAAAGCTGAGTCCCTCGCGGCGCTGGCGCAAAGTATGTTTATCTCCGGTTCGGCACTATTCCTCTTTTTGACGGGTATTCAACATCTGATATCTCCAACACCGATGACAGATCCAGGCGTCGGGGTTATCGTGACAATTGTGGCGCTAATTTGTACGATTATCCTTGTCTCGTTTCAGCGGTGGGTGGTGCGCCGGACGCAAAGCCAGGCGGTGCGGGCTGATATGCTACATTACCAGTCTGATGTTATGATGAACGGCGCAATTCTGCTGGCGCTGGGGTTGTCCTGGTACGGCTGGCATCGCGCCGATGCTCTGTTTGCATTGGGAATCGGCATCTATATTTTATATAGCGCGTTACGCATGGGATATGAGGCGGTACAGTCATTACTGGATCGCGCATTACCTGATGAGGAACGGCAAGAAATTATTGATATCGTGACTTCCTGGCCGGGTGTTAGCGGCGCTCACGATCTTCGCACGCGGCAGTCAGGGCCGACCCGCTTTATTCAGATTCATTTGGAAATGGAAGACTCTCTGCCTTTGGTTCAGGCACATATGGTGGCGGATCAGGTAGAGCAGGCTATTTTACGGCGTTTTCCGGGATCGGATGTGATTATCCATCAGGACCCCTGTTCCGTCGTACCCAGGGAGGGTAAACGGTCTATGCTTTCATAATCAGTATAAAAGAGAGCCAGACCCGCATTTTGTGTATAAAATACCGCCATTTGGCCTGACCTGAATCAATTCAGCAGGAAGTGATTGTTATACTATTTGCACATTCGTTGGATCACTTCGATGTGCAAGAAGACTTCCGGCAACAGATTTCATTTTGCATTCCAAAGTTCAGAGGTAGTCATGATTAAGAAAATCGGTGTGTTGACAAGCGGCGGTGATGCGCCAGGCATGAACGCCGCAATTCGCGGGGTTGTTCGTTCTGCGCTGACAGAAGGTCTGGAAGTAATGGGCATTTATGACGGCTATCTGGGTCTGTATGAAGATCGTATGGTACAGCTAGACCGTTACAGCGTTTCTGACATGATCAACCGTGGTGGTACGTTCCTCGGTTCTGCGCGTTTCCCGGAATTCCGCGACGAGAACATCCGCGCCGTGGCTATCGAAAACCTGAAAAAACGTGGTATCGACGCGCTGGTGGTTATCGGCGGTGACGGTTCCTACATGGGTGCAATGCGTCTGACCGAAATGGGCTTCCCGTGCATCGGCCTGCCGGGCACTATCGACAACGACATCAAAGGCACTGACTACACTATCGGTTTCTTCACTGCGCTGAGCACCGTTGTAGAAGCGATCGACCGTCTGCGTGACACCTCTTCTTCTCACCAGCGTATTTCCGTGGTGGAAGTGATGGGTCGTTATTGTGGCGATCTGACCCTGGCTGCGGCCATTGCCGGTGGCTGTGAATTCGTTGTAGTTCCGGAAGTTGAATTCAGCCGTGAAGACCTGGTAAACGAAATCAAAGCGGGTATCGCGAAAGGTAAAAAACACGCGATCGTGGCGATTACCGAACATATGTGTGATGTTGACGAACTGGCGCATTTCATCGAGAAAGAAACCGGTCGTGAAACCCGCGCAACTGTGCTGGGCCACATCCAGCGCGGTGGTTCTCCGGTGCCTTACGACCGTATTCTGGCTTCCCGTATGGGCGCTTACGCTATCGATCTGCTGCTGGCAGGTTACGGCGGTCGTTGCGTAGGTATCCAGAACGAACAGCTGGTTCACCACGACATCATCGACGCTATCGAAAACATGAAGCGTCCGTTCAAAGGCGACTGGCTGGACTGCGCGAAAAAACTGTATTAATGATTTCGGAAAAAGGCAGATTCCTTTAGCCTGAAACCGATGACAGAAGCAAAAATGCCTGATGCGCTTCGCTTATCAGGCCTACATGAATTCTGCAATTTATTGAATTTGCAAACTTTTGTAGGCCGGATAAGGCGTTCGCGCCGCATCCGGCATGGACAAAGTGCACTTTGTCAGCAATATGAGGCGGATTTCTTCCGCCTTTTTAATCCCCCAACATATACCCGCAAGTTATAGCCAATCTTTTTTTATTCTTTAATGTTTGGTTAACCTTCTGGCACGCTTTGCTCATCACAACACAACATAAGAGAGTCGGGCGATGAACAAGTGGGGCGTAGGGTTAACATTTTTGCTGGCGGCAACCAGCGTTATGGCAAAGGATATTCAGCTTCTTAACGTTTCATATGATCCAACGCGCGAATTGTACGAACAGTACAACAAGGCATTCAGCGCCCACTGGAAACAGCAAACTGGCGATAACGTGGTGATTCGTCAGTCCCACGGTGGTTCAGGCAAACAAGCGACGTCGGTAATCAACGGTATTGAAGCTGATGTTGTCACGCTGGCTCTGGCCTATGACGTGGACGCGATTGCGGAACGCGGGCGGATTGATAAAGAGTGGATCAAACGTCTGCCGGATAACTCCGCACCGTACACTTCCACCATTGTTTTCCTGGTACGTAAGGGCAATCCGAAGCAGATCCATGACTGGAACGATCTGATTAAACCGGGTGTTTCGGTGATCACGCCTAATCCGAAAAGCTCTGGTGGCGCGCGCTGGAACTACCTGGCAGCCTGGGGCTACGCGCTGCATCACAACAACAACGATCAGGCAAAAGCACAGGATTTTGTTCGGGCACTGTATAAAAACGTCGAAGTTCTGGATTCTGGCGCGCGCGGCTCCACTAACACCTTTGTCGAGCGCGGAATTGGCGATGTACTGATTGCCTGGGAAAACGAAGCTCTGCTGGCAGCGAATGAGCTGGGGAAAGATAAATTCGAAATCGTTACGCCGAGTGAGTCTATCCTCGCAGAGCCAACCGTGTCGGTGGTCGATAAAGTGGTCGAGAAAAAAGGCACCAAAGAGGTGGCGGAAGCCTACCTGAAATATCTCTACTCGCCAGAAGGTCAGGAAATTGCCGCGAAAAACTACTACCGTCCGCGCGATGCTGAGGTGGCGAAAAAGTACGAAAATGCGTTTCCAAAGCTGAAGTTATTCACCATTGATGAAGAGTTCGGCGGCTGGACGAAAGCGCAAAAAGAGCATTTTGCTAACGGCGGTACGTTCGATCAGATCAGCAAACGCTGATTTCCCCAGGATAATTATCAAACCCGGTGGTTTCTCGCGACCGGGTTTTTTATTTGTCACGATTTTGCGTTACCCTTGCATCTCTTTGAGGTACAGGGAAAAAAAGATGAAAAAAGCGGGTCTTCTTTTTTTGGTGATGATAGTTATCGCCGTTGTGGCTGCCGGTATTGGTTACTGGAAATTAACCGGTGAAGAGTCGGATACACTACGTAAGATTGTCCTTGAGGAATGTTTGCCCAATCAACAGCAAAATCAAAATCCTTCGCCATGTGCGGAAGTCAAACCCAATGCCGGATACGTGGTTTTAAAAGATCTTAATGGCCCACTGCAATATCTGTTGATGCCAACGTATCGTATTAACGGTACTGAAAGTCCTTTGTTGACCGATCCTTCAACGCCGAACTTCTTTTGGTTGGCCTGGCAGGCGCGTGATTTTATGAGCAAAAAATACGGTCAGCCGGTTCCCGATCGCGCGGTTTCTTTGGCGATCAACTCTCGCACCGGGCGTACGCAAAACCATTTTCATATTCATATCTCTTGTATTCGTCCTGATGTGCGCGAACAACTGGATAACAATCTGGCTAACATCAGCAGCCGCTGGTTGCCACTGCCAGGTGGTTTGCGTGGGCATGAGTACCTGGCGCGTCGGGTAACGGAAAGCGAACTGGTACAACGCAGCCCATTTATGATGCTTGCAGAGGAAGTGCCTGAGGCGCGGGAACATATGGGAAGCTACGGGCTGGCGATGGTGCGGCAGAGTGATAACTCATTTGTATTGCTGGCGACACAACGAAATCTACTGACGCTGAACCGTGCTTCAGCCGAGGAAATCCAGGATCATCAGTGTGAGATTTTGCGTTAAGGCGAGGAGTTAAGGAAAGTAAGTGCCGGATATGAAATCCGGCACCTTTCAGACTTAAGCCTGTTTAGCCGCTTCTGCAGCTTTAACGATTACTGCGAAAGCGTCAGCTTTCAGAGAAGCACCGCCAACCAGCGCACCGTCGATGTCTGGCTGAGCAAACAGTTCTGCAGCGTTAGACGCGTTTACAGAGCCGCCGTACTGAATGATCACTTGTTCAGCGATGTTAGCGTCAACTTTAGCGATGTGGTCACGGATGAATTTGTGAACAGCCTGTGCCTGCGCCGGAGTTGCCGATTTGCCAGTACCGATTGCCCATACTGGTTCGTAAGCGATTACCGCACCTTCGAATGCTGCAGCACCCTGAGTTTTCAGTACCGCGTCGATCTGACGTGCACAAACTTCTTCAGTTTTGCCCGCTTCGTTTTCAGCTTCGGTTTCACCGATGCACAGAACCGGAGTCAGACCCTGCTCTTTCAGCACCGCGAATTTTTTCGCGATCAGTTCGTCAGACTCTTTGTGGTAAGTACGACGTTCAGAGTGGCCGATGATGATGTACTGTGCGCCGATGTCTTTCAGCATAGCAGCAGAGGTTTCACCGGTGAATGCGCCGGACAGGTTCAGGTCCACGTTTTGCGCACCCAGCATGATGTGGCTGCCTTCAGCTTCACGCTTCGCCATATCGATGTACATTTCCGGTGGTGCGATTGCAACCGCACAGCCAGCAACACCTGCCAGCTCTTTACGCAGGTTAGAAACCAGCTCGTGAACCATGTGGCGGCTGCCGTTCAGTTTCCAGTTACCCATCACTAAAGGATGTCGCATTTTAATTCTCCACGCTTATAAGCGAATAAAGGAAGATGGCCGCCCCGCAGGGCAGCAGGTCTGTGAAACAGTATAGAGATTCATCGGCACAAAGGCTTTGCTTTTTGTCATTTATTCAAACCTTCAAGCGATTCAGATAGCGCCAGCTTAATCGGTTCAACAGCGAAGGTCAGCCCCTTTTCGCCGTTGTCCGCGACAACATAACGCAGTGCACCTTCGGTCTCGGTGTAATAACGTTTGTTTTTCCCCGCCGTTAGTAGCGACTGCAGTTTTTTCTGGCTTTGTGTTTTGGTCATTAATGGGGTGAGTGTGCGGATCACCGCTGCCATGTATTCCTGAGCTTTCGCTTTCGCGGCTTTTTGCTCTGGCCCCTGGATGGGTAGCCAGGTCATTTGAATGCTTTTGATTTTTAAGGTACCGCGCTCCAGCGCTGTAGAAGCATACAAGTTCTCGTTAATTTTACTGGCAGCACGAGTGAGATTGGCTTTGTCGGGACTGCTGTCGATGGCACGAAATTCGTTCAGTGGCAGGCTGGGATTCTGGCTGTTAAAGTCTTCTCGAAACTGGCTGATGGAGAGATCGAAAGTAGGGGCTCCAGCCAGCAGATAAGGCGCGGTCGTTGCCGTATCTGGTGTTTGTGCATGCGCCGTTGTTGTAACGGTTAATGCAGAACATAAGAGAAAAAACAGCGTACACCCTGGCTTCATTGACAGTACCTTTTGTTATGACTGGCTCCGATTAAAACGATATCTGTCGCCCTTGTCAAAAGGGTAGAATCCTGGAAAAGACAACCATCAAGGAACTTACATGACCATACAGCAATGGTTATTCTCATTTAAAGGGCGTATTGGACGCCGTGATTTCTGGATTTGGATAGGCCTGTGGTTCGCAGGCATGCTGGTGCTTTTCTCACTGGCGGGTAAAAATTTACTCGATATTCAGACTGCGGCGTTTTGCCTTGTGTGCTTGCTCTGGCCAACAGCGGCAGTAACCGTTAAGCGCTTGCATGATCGCGGGCGTTCCGGCGCATGGGCATTTTTGATGATTGTGGCGTGGATGCTGCTGGCGGGTAACTGGGCGATTTTACCGGGTGTCTGGCAATGGGCGGTGGGGCGTTTTGTCCCGACGTTGATTCTGGTGATGATGCTTATCGATCTTGGTGCGTTTGTTGGCACACAAGGCGAAAATAAATATGGTAAAGATACCGAGGATGTGAAGTATAAAGCCGACAATAAATCAAGTAATTAACCTTTAATATATCTCTTACTGCTATTTTTTTCCGGGATTGTTATTTCCACGATGCAAATGACAATACCCGGAAAATCCTTCTGAACTCTTCACATTAAGCAATATCAAAAAAAATGGTAATCCATAAGATCATTACTTGTTTGTTCTTCCCTTAACGGCGCATTATTCTTAAGTCGTAATCGACAGAGAGGCGAATATACAGAGGTGCCCTATGAAAGATGTCGTAGATAAATGCAGTACTAAAGGATGTGCGATTGATATCGGTACGGTGATTGATAACGACAACTGTACCAGTAAGTTTTCGCGCTTTTTTGCCACCCGCGAAGAAGCAGAGTCCTTTATGACCAAACTGAAAGAGCTTGCCGCCGCTGCATCCTCTGCAGATGAAGGGGCCAGCGTGGCCTATAAGATTAAGGATCTGGAGGGGCAAGTTGAGCTTGATGCGGCCTTCACCTTCTCATGCCAGGCCGAGATGATTATTTTTGAGTTATCACTGCGTTCGTTAGCTTGATGGAGTTGCTTTAGAAGGAGTTAAACATGGCTTATAAACACATTGGCGTGGCAATTTCCGGGAATGAAGAAGATGCCTTACTGGTGAATAAAGCCCTGGAGCTCGCCAGACATAATGACGCTCACCTGACGTTAATTCATATTGATGATGGCTTAAGCGAGTTGTATCCGGGTATCTACTTCCCTGCAACAGAAGATATTCTTCAATTGTTGAAGAATAAGTCGGATAACAAGCTGTATAAACTGACGAAAAATATTCAATGGCCGAAGACAAAACTGCGTATTGAACGCGGAGAAATGCCGGAAACACTGCTGGAAATTATGCAAAAAGAGCAGTGCGACCTCCTTGTCTGTGGTCATCACCACTCATTTATCAACCGTTTGATGCCGGCATATCGCGGGATGATCAATAAGTTGAGTGCGGATTTGCTCATCGTGCCGTTTATCGATAAGTAACCGCTTACCAGTAATGCTCCGCTGTCATATGGCCCGGTCGGCGACGTAAATGTTTCGTCATCTGCCGGGTCTCTTTCAGTAACTGTTGCGTATCGCGCACCATCTGTGGATTGCCGCACAGCATCACATGGCTGGTTTCTTTATTCATCGGCAGGCCAACCGCGCTTTCCAGTTCACCACTTTCAATTAATGCCGGTATCCGTCCGGTGAGCGACCCCGCTGTCGTTTCCCGACTGACCACCGTCTGAATGCGCAGTTTGCCTTCGTAGCGTTTTTCCAGTTCTTGCATCAGTGGCAAATAGCTTAAGTCGGCGGCATAACGTGCGGCGTGAACCAGGACCAGATTTTTGAAGCGCTCTAAATCTTTGCCCAGTTGCAGAATCGATAAATAAGGGCCAATCGCTGTACCGGTTGCCAGCATCCATAGCGTTTCGCAATCTGGTACTTCATCCAGCACAAAGAAGCCAGCTGCTTCGCTAACCACCTGCACTTCATCGCCCGGTTTCAGTGCCGCCAGTCGTGGGCTTAATTTGCCATCGGGGACGGTGACCAGGTAAAACTCCAGATCGGGATTATCGGGCGAGTTAACATAGGAGTAGGCGCGCTGGACGCGTTCACCGTCGATTTCAAGGCCAAGCTTGGTAAATTGCCCGGCGGTAAACGGAAGCACGGGGGCGTGAACGGTGAGACTAAACAGGGCGTCGGTCCAGTTCTGCACTTTAGTGACTTTGCCTGTTACCCAATCAGCCATGTTTTTCTCCTGTTTTGATTGACTTGCCTTATCTTCGTTCTCCGAACAAAAAAATTCCAGTCCCGAAGGACTGGAAGGCTCAATCGATCAAATCACTCAGAGAATGTGCACCTGCATTTCCGGGTCTTTGCGATCCAGATAGTGGATGGACTGAATGCGGCGAATAGTGCGTGACTTGCCGCGGATCAGCAGCGTTTCGGTAGTCGCGATATTGCCTTTGCGGCTAATGCCTTCCAGCAGATCGCCTTTGGTAATACCGGTGGCAGAAAAGATGACGTTATCGCTGCGTGCCATATCGCCCAGACGTAATACTTTACCGGCTTCGATGCCCATTGCTTTGCAGCGTGCCAGCTCCTGCTCGCCAATGCGACGATTCTCTTCGTTGTCGCCTTTGACGTCATGACGCGCCAGCAGACGACCGTTCATGTCACCATCTAATGCGCGGATCACCGCCGCAGAAACCACGCCTTCCGGCGCGCCACCAATACCGTACAGCACGTCAACTTCGCTGTCTGGCATACAGGTGAGAATTGAGGCCGCAACGTCGCCATCCGGAATAGCAAATACGCGTACGCCGAGTTGCTGCATTTCAGCGATAACGGCATCGTGGCGAGGTTTAGCCAGAATCGTTACCGTCAGTTCGCTCAACGGTTTGCCGAGCGCCGCCGCTACATTGCGCAGGTTATCCGCCAGCGGCAGGTTCAGATCAATGGTGCCTTTGGCTCCCGGTCCGACGATCAGCTTCTCCATATACATATCTGGCGCGTTGAGGAAACAGCCTTTATCGCCTACTGCCAGCACCGCCAGCGCGTTAGCCTGGCCCATCGCCGTCATGCGCGTGCCTTCAATCGGATCAACAGCAATATCTACCGCGTCGCCGCGACCAGTACCGACTTTTTCACCAATGTAGAGCATCGGTGCTTCGTCTATTTCACCTTCACCAATGACGATGGTGCCGTCAATGTTGACCTGGTTGAGCATAATACGCATGGCGTTTACCGCCGCGCCGTCCGCGGTGTTTTTATCGCCGCGTCCTAACCATTTGTAGCCAGCCAGCGCCGCAGATTCGGTGACGCGGGAAAATTCGATGGCAAGTTCTCGTCTCATAGCAAACTCTAAGCAGTAAGGAATGGCGCGAAGTGTAGCACAGGGGAAGGGCGGGATTATTGATGTGTGCGGGGTTGCCCCCGCACGATTCAGGACTACCGGATGCGGCATAAACGCTTCATCCGGCATTTACATTACTCGTCGTGTTCTTCCCACGCCATCGCGCGTTTGACCGCTTTTTTCCAGCCTGCGTAACGGTAATTACGCTCAGTGGTTTCGATGCCTGGACGGAACTCGCGCTCAATCACCGCTTTCTCTTGCAGCTCGTCGAGATTCTGCCAGAAGCCAACCGCCAGACCAGCAAGATAGGCCGCACCCAATGCGGTAACTTCGCGCACTTCCGGGCGCTCAACGCGGGTACCGAGAATATCGGACTGGAACTGCATCAGGAAATTGTTTGCTACTGCACCGCCATCCACGCGCAGCGCGTGCAGACGAATACCGGAGTCGGCCTGCATTGCTTCCAGTACGTCACGCGTCTGATAAGCAATAGACTCCAGCGTCGCGCGGATAATGTGGTTAGCGTTCACTCCACGCGTTAAGCCGAAAATCGCCCCGCGCGCATACGGATCCCAGTATGGCGCACCCAGCCCGGTAAATGCCGGAACCACATATACACCATTGGTGTTTTGCACTTTGGTGGCGAAATATTCGGAATCGTACGCGTCGTTAATCAACTTCATCTCATCGCGCAGCCACTGAATGGATGCGCCCGCCATAAACACCGCACCTTCCAGCGCATAGTTTACTTCGCCAGTTGGGCCACAGGCGATGGTGGTCAGCAGGCCGTTTTCTGATTTCACCGCTTTCTCGCCGGTGTTCATCAGCATAAAGCAGCCAGTGCCGTAGGTATTCTTCGCCATCCCTTCTTTCACGCACAACTGACCAAACAGCGCGGCCTGCTGGTCACCGGCGATCCCGGAGATTGGAATACGCGTGCCGCCTTTGCCGCCAATGTTAGTCTGACCGTACACTTCGGAAGAACGACGCACTTCTGGCAGCATCTCGCGCGGAATATCCAGCACTTCCAGCATTTTGTCGTCCCAGTCCAGGGTATGGATGTTGAACAACATGGTACGAGAGGCGTTGGTGTAATCGGTCACATGGACACGGCCCTGAGTCATTTTCCAGATAAGCCACGTATCAACCGTACCAAACAGCAATTCACCACGACGCGCACGTTCGCGAGAGCCTTCCACATGGTCGAGGATCCACTTCACTTTGGTGCCAGAGAAGTACGGGTCAATCACCAGACCGGTATTGCTGCGGATATAATCTTCTAAACCGTCACGTTTTAAATGCTCGCAGATTTCTGCGGTACGACGGCACTGCCAGACAATGGCGTTATAGATAGGCTTGCCGGTTTCTTTTTCCCAGACAATAGTGGTTTCACGCTGGTTCGTAATACCGATAGCTGCAATTTGATCGGAACTGATATCGGCTTTCGCCAGCACTTCTACCAGCGTGGAGCTTTGGGTGGCCCAGATTTCCATTGGGTCGTGTTCTACCCAGCCTGGTTTTGGGTAGATTTGCTCAAATTCGCGCTGCGACACGCTAATGATATTGGCATCGTGATCCATTACGACCGCGCGGGAGCTGGTGGTGCCCTGGTCGAGCGCAACGATATATTTTTTTTCAGTCATGTTTAATTGTCCCGTAGTCATATTACAGCGAAGCTTTTTGTTCTGAAGGAGTTGTGGTCTCCTTTTCTTCCACAACACAGATATCGCAAGGCAAATGGCGACCAATCAGTTTGCGGTAGGCAAATGCACCTACAATCGCGCCAACGATAGGGCCAAAAAGCGGCACCAGGAAGTAAGGAATGTCTCTGCCGCCGGTAAAGGCGACATTGCCCCAGCCCGCCAGCCAGGCAAAGACTTTCGGACCGAAGTCACGCGCTGGGTTCATGGCAAAACCCGTCAATGGGCCCATAGATGCGCCAATGACCGCAATCAGTAGACCAATCAGCAAGGGAGCCAAAGGGCCGCGTGGTACACCGTTGCCATCGTCCGTTAACGCCAGGATCAGCCCCATCAGAATAGCGGTAATCACCATCTCAACTGCGAAAGCCTGCACAAAATTGATATGAGGATTCGGGTAAGTAGAGAAAGTGCCAGCCAGATCAACACTTTCAACGCTGCCGCGAACAATATGATGAGTCTGCTCGAAGTCGAAAAATAAATTGTAGTAAAGCCCGTAAACTAAAGCCGCAGCGCAGAAAGCGCCGGCAACTTGTGAAACGATAAAAGGAATAACTTTGCGCTTGTCGAAACAGGCAAACAGCCACAATGCAATGGTAACAGCGGGGTTAAGATGCGCGCCGGAAACCCCTGCGGTCAGGTAGATGGCCATTGCCACCCCCAGTCCCCAAATGACACTGATTTCCCACTGACCAAAAGACGCACCAGCGACTTTTAGTGCTGCAACGCAACCCACCCCGAAAAAAATCAACAACCCGGTACCGAGGAATTCAGCAATGCACTGGCCTTTCAAGGTTGATGTTTGACTCATAATCGGATCCTGAAGAGTTAATGTTTGTTGTATGCGTGAAAGTCACGGACCTCCACGATGCTTGTAGGCATGCTGTAAACTTATCGTTAACGAGCAAAAACGAGAAATATCGAACTTAAAATGTGTGTGCTTCGTCATAAAATGAGCGTTATCGCGCCATTTATTCCATCTGATTGTACATGATGCATGTTTGTTAGATCATTCGCGCAACAAATTTATTAACATTTTCGATTGGTGTGGATTATGTCTCCAGGAGAAGGATGAAAAGTGTGGCAAACCGTAATCTGCAAGGCGTGCCGCTGGACAGCGATGGCGCGGCTTCATACAATCGGAGCTAACTAAAGTGCGCTCGTATTTATTAAGGCGTCACCGGTAATCGGGACGAGGATTTTTATCCATCAACGCCTTGCAATTCAGGAGAGGTATGACAATGTCATTAGAAGTGTTTGAGAAACTGGAAGCAAAAGTACAGCAGGCGATTGATACCATCACTCTGTTGCAGATGGAAATCGAAGAGCTGAAAGAAAAAAACAACTCACTGTCGCAGGAAGTTCAAAATGCCCAGCATCAGCGCGAAGAGCTGGAGCGTGAGAACAACCATCTGAAAGAACAGCAGAACGGCTGGCAGGAACGTCTGCAGGCCCTGCTGGGTCGCATGGAAGAGGTTTAATCTCTTCCACGCAGAGGCGCCGCAAGGCGCCTTATTTTTTACTTCACTGTATTTTTAGCAGACAACATAATCTCCATCGCCTGTTGGCGATATTTATCTGCCGTATCTGGCTCCATTAATGCAATGATCCCCACAGCCCTGGGGGTGTCTTCAAGATAAACACTGATGGTTCTTTTCTGCTGACCATCAAAATTTATCAACACATCCTGATACTTACAGGTGAAATGTTTGGCATTACAATCATGAAACTGGAAGGTTTCTTCATTGTATTGATCCTTGAGATTGTCTCGCTGCATCTTCTTTAACTCTTCCAGCGAGCCATCGGCGCTACGTCCTGCGGGCAGGCGGAAAGCAGAAATAAAGACGCTATTATCTTCACTTCTTATATCAATGGTTTTATCAGTACTAATAGAAACCGTATTCCAGTGTCGGTTTGGGACAGTCACGGAAATAGCGGCATTCTCAAACGTATATTGCCATGGGGTGATTATGCGAAACGTATTGCTGATGTTGGATAAAAGCAGGATTCCCAATACCCAACAGCACCCGCGAGTAAAACTGGCGAAGTTACGCGTTTTTTTAGCGAATGCGCACAGAATGCCTGACACAAGCACGGGAAGTAATAACGGCCCCAGAAATACTGAACCGATATACTCGCCAACCATGCCAGGATCTCCAGACAGTAGGTTGCTGTGCTGAAGATGACTAAGACAAGCAGTTATTATCCATAGTATTAATAAGATAACGTATCTCATATCAATCCCTTATTATTAACATGCACATCAGATCATTGACGGGCAGAAAGCATCATTTTCATTACTTCTTCTTGATATTCGTCCAAATAATCTGGGTCGATGGCTGCGACCAGTTGTATCAAATTAGTGTTATCCAGTAGAGTCATGAAAATAGCATGTCTTACTTTGCCATCACTCATTGTTTGCACTCCTTCCTGATAAGCGCAGGCAAATCCCTGAACATCACAAACATGCATTTCTGCAGTTCCGTTTTGAGTCGCGGTAAGTTCCTCGATTGAATGCACACCGACTTCATTTTGTGAGAAGGCAACAATAGCTAAAATAGCATGGGCATCCCGAGTCACCAGGGTTGGTCCTTGTTTTACTATATTGGCAACCCACTGTTTGCTCGGAACCGTGACGGTGATACCTGGCCCCGGGAAAGAATAATCCCATGTGCTGTGTCGTTCCCACACCGTATAGCTGCTATAGATTAGAAATAATCCCATTAACCAACAAGTGCCGCGAATAAAGCTGCGGCTGCTTCTTTTTTTTATCGTTATACAGATGATTGTGGCGATAATAAATGATAGGGCAAGTGGGTTAAAAAATACGTTAGCAAAATATAAAATCATTTCACCGGTGTTGCCAGATAAAAGAAATTTGTAGCGGAAATGGTTAACGGCTATAAGAAATAAATATAAAATTAAAAGAATAATATTTTGCATGAATACGTCCATGTATAAAAAAGGGGAATTTAATTCCCCTTTTAACGCATGGCAGAGAGTTATTCAATATCCAGCGGATCTTCTGAAAGAATAATCCCGGTATTGTCGGCATAAAGATGGTCGCCGGAGAAGAAGGTGACACCGCCAAAATTGACGCGGACATCGCTTTCGCCAATGCCTTCGCCAGCAGCACCAACCGGAATTGCCGCCATCGCCTGGATGCCGATATCCAGCTCTTCCAGGTCATCTACCTGACGCACCGCGCCGTAAATGACCAGACCTTCCCATTCATTTTGTACTGCCAGACGCGCCAGTTCAGCATCGACCAGTGCGCGACGAACAGAACCACCGCCATCGACGACAAGAACACGACCACGGCCATTCTGTTCGAGCAGATCGTACAGCAACCCGTTGTCCTCGAAACATTTTACCGTGATTATTTGTCCGCCAAACGACGCCCGTCCGCCAAAGTTGGAGAACAGCGGTTCCACGACGTTAACATCTTCTTGATAGATGTCACAAAGCTCGGAAGTATCGTATTTCATAGGCTTAACATTCAGTTGCTGCGAGAATTTTCAGTATATCGCGCTATGTAGGCTGTTGGCAAAATCATCAATTGTTAATTGATATTTGTCAGTTATGCTGCCCACTGGCTTAGGAATATCCCTAAAACAAACAGCAGGTTAGTCAGTAACGCTCCCTTGACAGTGCGTTCCAGCATCGGTCGCATCGCCACCGGGTCCATTTCCCGCATCACATAACGGGCTTGCTTCACCAGTAATGGTGCCGCCAGCAGGAACAGCCAGCCCCACAGGCTATGCAGCGAAAAGAGATTAAACAGCGCCAGGCACACCAGAGAGCCCATCAGCAGGCAGGCATGATAACGACGCGCGTTCACTTCACCTAAGCGCACCACCAGCGTGTTTTTGCCATTTTCGCGGTCGCTATTGATATCACGCAGGTTATTAATGTTCAGTACTGCCGTTGCCAGCAGGCCGCATGCGGTCGCCGGAAGGATCAGCGCCGGAATCAATGTATGAGCCTGTAAATACCAGCTGCCCATGACGCTCAACCAGCCAAAGAAAACCAGTACGGAAATATCACCCAGACCGATATAACCATAAGGACGATTGCCCACGGTGTAGGTGATAGCGGCAATGATCGACAACCCGCCAAGAATCAGGAAGCCGACAAAATCGGCCAGTGTATGGCACGCCACTGCAACCAGTGCCAGCCCGGAGAGACAGATGAGCACGACGGTAATAATGAGCGCCCGTTTCATCTCTTGCTGGGTAATGACCCCTTTTTGCATGCCGCGTAGCGGTCCGATACGGTCAGGTTTATCGCTGCCTTTTACCGCATCGCCGTAATCATTGGCGAGGTTAGAAAGGATCTGTAATAGCCCGGCGGTAATCAGTGCCAGCAGGGCGACCAGCGGATCGAAGTGACCTTGCCACCATGCCAGCGCCGTCCCGACGATAATTGCAGCAAAGGCGAGGGGGAGGGTTTTAGGTCGTAAACTTTCCAGCCACGCCTGAGTTCGGCTAATTTGTTGTTCAGTCATAATACGCGCCAATAAAAATGGGGCCTTTCAGCCCCATCAAACAATGATGAAAATGATTGAACGCGATTATAGGATAAAACGGCTCAGATCTTCATCTGCCACCAACGCATCCAGATGTTTGCTCACATAATCTGCGTCAATAGTGATGGTTTGACCGCTTAAATCGCTGGCGTCGTAGGAAATCTCTTCCATTAAACGCTCCAGAACGGTATGTAAACGACGAGCACCGATGTTTTCGGTAGATTCGTTCACCTGCCATGCTGCTTCCGCGATGCGCTTAATACCGGAGTCGGTAAACTCGATATTTACGCCTTCAGTCGCCATCAGTGCTTTGTACTGCACGGTAATAGAGGCATTCGGCTCGGTCAGAATACGCTCGAAGTCGCTGGTGGTCAGTGCCTGCAGCTCAACGCGGATTGGCAGACGACCTTGCAGTTCCGGGATCAGGTCAGACGGTTTCGCAATCTGGAACGCGCCAGAAGCGATAAACAGAATGTGGTCAGTTTTGACCATCCCGTGTTTGGTGGAAACGGTGCAACCTTCTACCAGCGGCAGCAGGTCACGCTGAACACCTTCACGAGAAACATCCGGACCGGAAGACTCGCCGCGCTTACAGATTTTGTCGATTTCGTCGATAAACACGATCCCGTGCTGCTCAACAGCGTCGATAGCGTCTTGTTTCAGCTCTTCCGGATTCACCAGTTTCGCCGCTTCTTCTTCAATCAGCAGCTTCATGGCGTCTTTGATTTTCAGCTTACGTGCTTTTTGCTTCTGGCCGCCCAGGTTCTGGAACATGGACTGCAGCTGGCTGGTCATCTCTTCCATTCCCGGAGGAGCCATAATTTCAACGCCCATCGGTGCTGCGGCAAGATCGATCTCGATTTCTTTGTCATCAAGCTGGCCTTCACGCAGTTTCTTGCGGAATGCCTGACGAGCAGCGGACGGTTCCTGCTGCTGTTCGGTCTGTCCCCAGTTGTTTTTAGCAGGTGGGATCAGCACGTCGAGAATACGTTCTTCTGCCAGTTCTTCAGCGCGATAACGGTTTTTCTCGATAGCCTGGACGCGTACCATTTTCACGGCGGCATCGGTCAGATCGCGAATAATAGAATCCACTTCCTTACCGACATAGCCCACTTCGGTGAATTTGGTCGCTTCAACTTTGATGAACGGCGCATTCGCCAGCTTAGCCAGACGACGGGCGATTTCAGTTTTACCGACACCGGTCGGGCCGATCATCAGGATATTTTTCGGGGTCACTTCATGGCGCAGCTCTTCGTTGAGCTGCATGCGACGCCAGCGGTTACGCAGAGCAATCGCCACAGAACGCTTGGCGTTGTCCTGGCCGATGATGTGCTTATCCAGTTCGCTGACGATTTCGCGTGGGGTCATTTCAGACATGGGAGATCCTTACGCTTTGTAGCTTAATTCTTCGATGGTGTGGAAATGGTTGGTATAGATGCAAATGTCGCCTGCAATATCCAACGCCTTTTCAGCAATTTCACGGGCGCTAAGTTCAGTGTTTTCTAACAGCGCGCGCGCCGCAGCCTGGGCGTAAGGGCCGCCGGAGCCGATAGCAATAAGATCGTTTTCTGGCTGCACCACGTCACCGTTACCGGTGATGATAAGCGATGCAGTTTCATCCGCGACTGCCAGCAGTGCTTCAAGTTTGCGCAGCATGCGATCGGTACGCCAGTCTTTTGCCAGCTCAACGGCGGCTTTGACCAGATGGCCCTGATGCATTTCCAGTTTACGTTCAAACAGTTCGAACAGCGTAAAAGCATCCGCAGTACCGCCCGCAAAGCCCGCGATGACTTTGTCGTTGTACAGACGGCGGACCTTTTTCACGTTGCCTTTCATTACGGTATTGCCCAACGTGGCCTGACCATCACCAGCGATGACCACATGGCCGTTACGGCGTACGCTTACTATAGTTGTCACGAGCTGACCCCTTGGTTACGAATACAGAGTACAAACCCCGTACAAAAGTACGGGGCATAATGCAATTATAGATGGGGGGGATTTTGAGGGTTTCAACCCCCGGCGGCGAGCCGAATGCAGTTTGTATGACCCGCCATCTTCAAGCGATTGAGGGTGCTGTCTGCGTTCTCTTTGCCTTTCACCGGGCCAATGACCACACGATTCCAGCCATTGTTGGTGGTAATTTTTGAGTCAAAGCCTTCGAACGCCAGCTGAGCACGTACCGTCTCTGCCTGTTCCGCGCCTCTGAACGAACCGCACTGCACCATCCAGCGGCGTTCGTCTTTTTTCTCCGCCGTCGGTTTTGGCGCGTCAGCGGCACGAGCAACCGGCGCAGCTTGCTGCGGCTTCGACTGCGCGGTCGTGTGCGCAGGGGTTTGCAGCAGATCCTGGTACGGCTGCTGAGTAGAAGCCGGTTTAGACTGGCGCGGTTGCGCCTGTACCGGCGCGGCTTGCGACGCACGCGTCTGCTGCTGCCAGCTTTGTTCAGTCGTACGCGACTGCTGAACCAGGCGTTGCTGCTCCGCTAATTGCTGCGCCTGACGCTGGCGCTGTAGCGTTTGCTGACGCTGTTCCGGCGTCTGTTCATTCCACGGAACTTCAACCAGCTGCGTTGGCTGCTGGCGCATATCAGCCTGCATTTGCTCAAGAAGCTGGCGTTGTTCTGGTGTCAGTTGCTCCGGCGTTTTCACTTCACCACCGGCAGAAGGTTCTGTAGGCGCACGCACACCCGGCTGGCGACTTTCCAGCTCTTTGATGTAGCGCCAGCGTTCTTCTGGTTTTGGTGGTAGTCCGTTTCCGGTCACTTTCTGGCTTTGCAGCGTCTCGGACTCTTCTTTCTTGTGATGCGTAATGAAGTACAGACCACCGATAAAGGTCACAAGAACGGCGGCAGCAATAGCGACCATAGCGGGAGAAACCGCAGGCAGATTTCGTTGCTTTTTCCGTGAGGTGCTCTTTTTTCGCCGCGAAGGTGCCGGTTGGCTGCGGCGTACATAATCTCGTTGTGCCACTATCGTTTCGCTGTATTTATTCGTTCGTCAGCCCGCCATGTTACTTAAGCGGCGGGCCTTTGACCAGTCACGGCAGTCTTAAAGGTTTACTTTAAGGTAACGCGCGTGTTGATCCCCGGATGATAAGTTCGCAGTCCATTAAACGAGAGCCACTGCCAACGTGTTGCCCCTGCATTTGATCAAGCAATAACAGCATAGCTTCCCGACCGATTTCGTAACGCGGCTGCGCGATGGTTGTCAGCGGCGGATCACAAAATTGCGTCAGGTCGATGTTATCAAAACCGATTATGGAAAGGTCTTCCGGGACTTTCAGCCCCTGGCGTTTTGCCTGCGAAAGTGCGCCGAGCGCCATCACATCGCTATGGCAGAAGACAGCAGTAGGCGGTTGTGGAAGATCAAGCAGCTGTTGCATTGCTTTGCTTCCGGCTTCGAAGGTGAAGTCGCCACGGGCGATGTATTGCGGATCAACCATAATGCCGCAGCGACGCAGCGCCTGAACGTAGCCTTGCAGGCGGTAGTGACACAGCGGCATCTCTTCGGGACCGGCTATACAGCCAATCCGTTTATGCCCTTGCTCATATAAATAATTTACTGCATCAAATGCGGCGGTCAGATTGTCGATATGAACGGTAGGCAGCTCCAGTTCCGGTGCAAATTCGTTCGCCATCACCATCGGCGGCAGATTACGCTGTTCCTCAATGCTGGCATCAAACGGCAGCCTTGAACCCAGCAGCAACATGCCATCAATTTGCTTGGTGATGATCAAATCGATAAAGGTTTTTTCCTGCTGATTTTGATGCGCACAGTCGCCAATCAGCACCAGATATCCGTGATTTGCCGCCGTAACTTCGATACCGCGAATAATTTCGCTAAAGAAGGGATCGCAGATATCCGGGACAATCACCAGAATGGTGCGGGATTCATTACGCTTGACGTTGCGTCCCATAGGCTGCGGTAAATAACCCACTTCCCGGGCCGCTTTTTCAACCCGATTACGGGTGGCCTGGGAGACTTTATCGGGATTCATTAATGCTCGGGAGACAGTCGCTGTAGAGACTTTTGCCTTGAGGGCAACGTCTTTCATGGTCGCGGCAGTTTCCTGCTTCTTCGCTTTCACACTCACTCCTCGCCTGGCACGTCAGGCGTACTACATCCATGTTTACTTCACATCGGCAACATTTTTAGCAGATAGCGCGTGAAAACGGTTACAGAATTTTCATGAAAAGTGTGATGAATATTGAATTTTTCGATCCGCCTCGCATCGTTTGCGCATTAGCCCTCGATGGGATCGACATCCAGCACCCATTTCACCTTACGGGAATCCGGTATTGTATTAATAAGCGCCAGCGTACCATTGATGATGTGCTGTAATCGCACGCGGGAAGGGTGCTGCAACAAAATTTGCCAGCGCCAGCGGCCGCCACGTTTAGGTGCCAGTGCCGGAACGGGACCGAGAACCCACAGTTTGTCGTCTGCAAGCGGGCTGGCGAGGATGAGATTACGCAGTTGTTGCAGGAACAGCGGCGCGTGCTGATTGTTATGATCTTCCGCCCGCACAATCACATGGCTGGTCCATGGCGGCAGCTGCATCATGCGTCGCTCAGCCAGCGCCTGTTCGGCAAAGGCGTCGTAGCCTTTATAGAGCAACGTTTGCAATAGCGGGTGTTCTGGATGATGCGTTTGCAGCACCACTTCGCCCTGTTTACCCGCACGCCCGGCACGACCGGCGACCTGGGTGTAAAGCTGGGCAAAACGCTCTGCCGAGCGAAAATCGGCAGAAAACAGCGCACCGTCCACATCCAGTAACGCCACCAGCGTCACATCCGGAAAGTGGTGACCTTTCGCCAGCATTTGCGTGCCGATCAAGATCCTCGCGCCGCCGCGATGCACTTCCGCCAGTTGTTGTTCCAGCGCTCCTTTGCGGCTGGTGGTATCGCGGTCGATACGAGAAATGGGCACACCAGGGAACAGCGGCGCAAGCGTCTGTTCAAGCTGTTCGGTGCCCAGCCCCACCGGCACCAGGTGCGTGGAACCGCAGGAAGGGCACTGGCGCGGCACCGGACGCTGACTGTCGCAATGGTGGCAGCGCAAATGCTGTTGCGCCTGATGCAGCGTGTAGTAGTGATCGCAACGTGGGCATTCGGCTATCCAGCCACAGTCGTGGCACAGTAGCGCAGGCGCAAACCCTCGGCGGTTAAGAAAGAGGATAACCTGATTGTTGGCCTGTAAATGCTGGCGCATACGGGTGATTAACGCCGGAGCCAGCCCCGCCTGCACCTTCTGACCTTTTAAATCCAGCACGTGTTGAATTGCCGGACGCGCATTCCCCGCCCGACGCGTCAGGCGCAGCAGGCGGTATTTTTTCTGCTGGACGTTGCATAACGTTTCCAGTGCGGGTGTTGCGGAGCCAAGAATAATCGGGATTTGCTCACTGTGCGCACGATAAACCGCCAGGTCGCGGGCATGATAGCGCCAGCCTTCCTGCTGCTTGTAGGAACTGTCGTGCTCTTCATCAATGACAATCACGCCGAGATTTTTAAACGGCGTAAACAGCGCGGAGCGGGTGCCGATCACAATCGCCGCCTCACCATTTTTCGCTTTCAACCACGCCGAAAGACGCTCGCTGTCGTTCAGGCCGGAATGCAGAACTTCTACGGGGGCATTAAAACGTTCACGAAAACGGGCGATAGTTTGCGGCGTCAGGCCGATTTCCGGCACCATCACCAGCGCCTGTTTGCCCTGAGCGAGCACGTTTTCCAGTACACTGAGATAAACCTCCGTTTTACCGGAACCGGTAACGCCCGCCAGCAGCCAGGCAGAGAAGGTATCCGCCGCACTATGAATTGCGCCAACGGCGGTGGCCTGTTCAGTATTCAATCGCAACCGCTCACCAGAAACGGCATAATTCTTTCGCCAGTCACTAAACTCTGGTGTTTCACTTGCTAAATCACACAGACCTTTTTTGCGCAGCGCCTGCAACGCGGCATCATTAAATTCGAGCGTGGCAACCTGGTCGCGCCAGATTTTGCCTTGCCGTAACGCTGCCAGCGCCTGTTGTTGCTTGGGTGAGCGTTTCAGGCTGTTCAGATCCACCGCCTGACCTTGTTCAGTGGCAAACCAGTACCACATCGGCGCGTTCGCCGCAGGCCGCCCCTGGCGTAGTAAAATCGGCAAGGCATGAAACAGCACATCGCCAATCGGATGATGATAGTAATCTGCCGCCCAGAGCAGTAATCGCCAGACGGAGTGAGTAAATACCGGCTCAACGTCCAGCACTTCAACTACCGCTTTCAGCTCGTTGAGCGGCAGCTCGCTGACATCGCTAACTGACACCACAACCCCGATGCGCTCCTGCTGTTTGCCAAACGGCACGCGCACGCGACACCCGGCTTTGACCGTCATGCCTTCTGGCAGCAGATAGTCAAAGGTACGGGGAAGCGGAACGGGCAAGGCAACGTGGGCAACGGGCATAGCATCATCCTGACTTGAAATTCGGTGGGTTAGTATACACATTGCCGTAGAAGAGTGCGGATCAGTTTGCATACGCTGGTTAATTTCTGTATGATTTCGCGCCTTCGTACGAAATGATCGTATTGAAGCTATACTTTTAACATCGCGTGGTGTCTGGCGTTAGGGCTGGAAGAGCGACGCGGCCTTAAACCGAGGTTTTCCCATGAAAAAAGATATTCACCCGAAATACGAAGAAATTACTGCTAGCTGCTCTTGCGGTAACGTAATGAAAATCCGCTCCACCGTTGGTCATGACCTGAACCTCGACGTGTGCAGCAAGTGCCACCCGTTCTTCACTGGCAAACAGCGTGATGTTGCTACCGGTGGCCGTGTTGACCGCTTCAACAAGCGTTTCAACATCCCGGGCAGCAAATAAGACCGGATTTCCGAAAAAAGCGCCGCACGGCGCTTTTTTTGTGCCTGAATTTTGGTCGTATTACCACGAAAACAGCGGCCATTCTTTGGCGACAGTGGTGAGTTGTGGTGCATCGAAAACAGCTTGTGGTGAGACCACCGTTTCCTCAAGCGGAATATTTTTGCCGTAGCGTTCTTTGAGCTTTGCCTGAACTAGCGGGTTACTAAGATCGAACTCTTTCAGCTTCTGCTGTTCGCCCACACGCATTCCCAGCGCATTCTGGTAAACCTTCCACACCACTTCCGAACAGTACTGGCGATCGTCGCTCCACGAGAAGCTGAAATCGTACGGTTTGCCGAGATAACGTTTTGCCGTTTGCGCCAGTTTTTGCTGTTGTTTAACACTCAGTCCGCCTTCAACGCGGCGAACAACGTATTTGCCCTTTTCACCATGGGCAATCCACTGCTTGAGCGGGGTGTATTTCACCGGGCCGACCGCTTCAAAAACGTAGGGCTTTTTGTTACGCATCACCAGCATACCGGTGTGGCTGTAATCGGAATGGGTCGCCAGTTGGATCGCTTTACTTTGCGATGAGCGAGAGATCTGAAAGATGATGTCGCCGGTTTGTGGTTGCCAGGCAAATGCAGGCACAGAAACCAGCAGACCGGGGATCAGTAGCCTGATTTTCATCGTTAAACGTCCATGTATAAAAAAAGCGGCAGGTTAACTCCGCGCCGCTCTTTTCCGCTTTAGTATTCCCACGTCTCCGGGTTAATCCCCATCTCACGCATGATCTCTTTTGCCGCTTCCGGGATTTCGTCGCTGCGCTCTTTACGCAGATCGGCATCATCCGGCAAAGGTTGCCCGGTAAAGGCATGCAGAAACGCTTCGCACAGCAGCTCGCTGTTGGTAGCGTGACGCAGGTTGTTCACCTGACGACGCGTGCGTTCATCGGTGAGGATTTTTAACACCTTCAGAGGAATGGAAACCGTAATCTTTTTGACTTGTTCACTCTTCTTGCCGTGCTCAGCGTATGGGCTGATATATTCGCCGCTCCATTCAGCCATGAGATACTTAATCCTCTTCGTCAATAAATTGAGACCAGACCACACAGTTAGTGTGGGTACTGACCGTAAACCCGCATAGTTTACCGTACAGGCGTTACCGTGACATCGTGTAATGCACCTGTCGGCGTGATAATGCATATAATTTTAACGGCTATTTGGGATTTGCTCAATCTATACGCAAAGAAGTTTAGATGTCCAGATGTATTGACGTCCATTAACACAATGTTTACTCTGGTGCCTGACATTTCACCGACCAAGCCCAGGGAACTTCATCACATGACGCGTAAACAGGCCACCATCGCAGTGCGTAGCGGGTTAAATGACGACGAACAGTATGGTTGCGTTGTCCCACCGATCCATCTTTCCAGCACCTATAACTTTACCGGATTTAATGAACCGCGCGCGCATGATTACTCGCGTCGTGGCAACCCAACGCGCGATGTGGTTCAGCGTGCGCTGGCAGAACTGGAAGGCGGTGCCGGTGCCGTACTTACTAATACCGGCATGTCCGCGATTCACCTGGTAACGACCGTCTTTTTGAAACCGGGCGATCTGCTGGTTGCGCCGCACGACTGCTATGGCGGCAGCTATCGCCTGTTCGACAGCCTGGCTAAACGTGGTTGCTATCGCGTGTTGTTTGTTGATCAAGGCGATGAACATGCATTACGGGCAGCGCTGGCAGAAAAACCCAAACTGGTACTGGTAGAAAGCCCAAGTAATCCATTGTTACGCGTCGTGGATATTGCGAAAATCTGCCATCTGGCAAGGGAAGTCGGGGCGGTGAGCGTGGTGGATAACACCTTCTTAAGCCCGGCATTACAAAATCCGCTGGCATTAGGTGCCGATCTGGTGTTGCATTCATGCACGAAATATCTGAACGGTCACTCAGACGTGGTGGCCGGCGTGGTGATTGCTAAAGATCCGGACGTTGTCACTGAACTTGCCTGGTGGGCAAACAATATTGGCGTGACGGGCGGCGCGTTTGACAGCTATCTGCTGCTACGCGGGTTGCGAACTCTGGTGCCGCGTATGGAGCTGGCCCAGCGCAACGCGCAGGCGATTGTGAAATATCTGCAAACCCAGCCGTTGGTGAAAAAACTGTATCACCCGTCGCTGCCGGAAAATCAGGGGCATGAAATTGCCGCGCGCCAGCAAAAAGGCTTTGGCGCAATGTTGAGTTTTGAACTGGATGGCGATGAGCAGACGCTGCGTCGTTTCTTGGGCGGGCTGTCGTTGTTTACGCTGGCGGAATCATTAGGGGGAGTGGAAAGTTTAATCTCTCACGCCGCAACCATGACACATGCAGGCATGGCACCAGAAGCGCGTGCTGCCGCCGGGATCTCCGAGACGCTGCTGCGTATCTCCACCGGTATTGAAGATGGCGAAGATTTAATTGCCGACCTGGAAAATGGCTTCCGGGCTGCAAACAAGGGGTAAAAATGAGTGTGATTGCGCAGGCAGGGGCGAAAGGTCGTCAACTGCATAAATTTGGTGGCAGTAGTCTGGCTGATGTGAAGTGTTATTTGCGTGTCGCGGGCATTATGGCGGAGTACTCTCAGCCTGACGATATGATGGTGGTTTCCGCCGCCGGTAGCACCACTAACCAGCTGATTAACTGGTTGAAACTAAGCCAGACCGATCGTCTCTCTGCGCATCAGATTCAACAAACGCTGCGTCGCTATCAGTGCGATCTGATTAGCGGCCTGCTACCCGCCGAAGAAGCCGATAGCCTCATTAGTGCCTTTATCAGCGATCTTGAGCGCCTGGCGGCGCTGCTCGACAGCGGTATTAACGACGCGGTGTATGCGGAAGTGGTGGGCCACGGCGAAGTGTGGTCGGCGCGCCTGATGTCTGCGGTGCTTAATCAACAAGGGCTGTCAGCGGCCTGGCTTGATGCCCGCGAGTTTTTACGCGCTGAACGCGCTGCGCAACCGCAGGTTGATGAAGGGCTTTCTTACCCGTTGCTGCAACAGCTACTGGTACAACATCCAGGCAAACGTCTGGTGGTGACCGGGTTTATCAGCCGTAACAACGCCGGTGAAACGGTGCTGCTGGGGCGTAACGGTTCCGACTATTCCGCGACACAAATCGGTGCGCTGGCGGGTGTTTCTCGTGTAACCATCTGGAGCGACGTCGCCGGGGTATACAGTGCCGACCCGCGTAAAGTGAAAGATGCCTGTCTGCTGCCATTGCTGCGTCTGGATGAGGCCAGCGAACTGGCGCGTCTGGCGGCTCCCGTTCTTCACGCCCGTACTTTACAGCCAGTTTCTGGCAGCGAAATCGACCTGCAACTGCGCTGTAGCTACACGCCGGATCAAGGTTCCACGCGCATTGAACGCGTGCTGGCCTCCGGTACTGGTGCGCGTATTGTCACCAGCCATGATGATGTCTGCTTGATTGAGTTTCAGGTGCCCGCCAGCCAGGATTTCAAACTGGCGCATAAAGAGATCGACCAGATCCTGAAACGTGCTCAGGTGCGCCCACTGGCGGTTGGCGTGCATAACGATCGCCAGTTGCTGCAATTTTGCTACACCTCAGAAGTGGCCGACAGTGCGCTGAAAATCCTCGACGAAGCGGGATTACCTGGCGAACTGCGTCTGCGTCAGGGGCTGGCGCTGGTGGCGATGGTTGGTGCAGGCGTCACCCGTAACCCGCTACATTGCCACCGCTTCTGGCAGCAACTGAAAGGCCAGCCGGTCGAATTTACCTGGCAGTCGGATGACGGCATCAGCCTGGTGGCAGTACTGCGCACCGGGCCGACCGAAAGCCTGATTCAGGGTCTGCATCAGTCCGTCTTTCGCGCGGAAAAACGCATCGGCCTGGTATTGTTCGGCAAGGGCAATATCGGTTCCCGCTGGCTGGAACTGTTCGCCCGTGAGCAGAGCACGCTTTCGGCGCGTACCGGCTTTGAATTTGTGCTGGCAGGCGTGGTGGACAGCCGCCGCAGCCTGTTGAGCTATGACGGGCTGGACGCCAGCCGCGCGTTAGCCTTCTTCAACGATGAAGCGGTCGAGCAGGATGAAGAGTCGCTGTTCCTGTGGATGCGCGCCCATCCGTATGATGATTTAGTGGTGTTGGACGTTACCGCCAGCCAGCTGCTTGCTGATCAGTATCTCGATTTTGCCAGCCACGGTTTCCACGTCATCAGTGCCAACAAACTGGCAGGAGCCAGCGACAGCAATAAATATCGCCAGATCCACGACGCCTTCGAAAAAACCGGGCGTCACTGGCTGTACAATGCCACTGTCGGTGCGGGCTTGCCGATCAACCACACCGTGCGCGATCTGATCGACAGCGGCGATACTATTTTGTCGATCAGCGGGATCTTCTCTGGCACGCTCTCCTGGCTGTTCCTGCAATTCGACGGTAGCGTGCCGTTTACCGAGCTGGTGGATCAGGCGTGGCAGCAGGGCTTAACCGAGCCTGATCCGCGTGATGACCTTTCCGGCAAAGACGTGATGCGCAAGCTGGTGATTCTGGCGCGTGAAGCGGGTTACGACATCGAACCAGATCAGGTGCGCGTGGAATCGCTGGTGCCTGCCCATTGCGAAGGCGGTAGCATCGACCATTTCTTTGAAAACGGCGATGAACTTAACGAGCAGATGGTGCAACGGCTGGAAGCGGCCCGCGAAATGGGGCTGGTGCTGCGCTACGTGGCGCGTTTCGATGCCAATGGCAAAGCGCGTGTGGGCGTGGAAGCGGTGCGTGAAGACCATCCGCTGGCATCACTGCTGCCGTGCGATAACGTCTTTGCCATCGAAAGCCGCTGGTATCGCGATAACCCTCTGGTGATCCGTGGGCCTGGCGCGGGGCGCGACGTCACCGCAGGGGCGATTCAGTCGGATATTAACCGGCTGGCGCAGTTGTTGTAATCCTGAGTCAGAGAAAGCAGTATTTGCGTAACGCGCCCTGCGGAAAGCGGGGCGCTGTGCGTAAATTCTGTCTGTTTATGTAGCCAGTCGATAAAATGTCTGCTGGTTGCTAAAGAGAGCATTTGGGCTTTGCTACTCTTTCCGCCCGTTAATGCACATACCATTTTACGATTTTTTCCCTGAACCCAGAGTTGCCACTGATTTTTCCACCAGCCGTGATAAGTTGTTCCCTGAAAACGCCAGGGCATATTATCGGTATCGTCAGCTATTTCCTCTTCAATAAACCAAATCTCACCTTGCTGTTGGCGAAACAGATCAGCCCATGCCGTAATAATGGCACCTCTTAAAAAACACTCGTGTGAAATTACATGTGTTTTTACTGTAGGGAAGAGAATATTCAGTACTCTGAAATGCCCGTGCGCTGTGATAACCGGACGCAGAATAACACCTTTAGCATTGCGTTTGAGCGCTGCGCTGCCATACTGAATTTCATCAAACTGACTGCGGCGTAGAAATTGTGCTTCGCGCATATCAACGCGTTGTACAATATTACTCTCGTGTAACTCTGGTTCTGCATTCCCTCTGTATCGATAATGCAGACTTTCTCCAGCCTGATGCTGCGTGTAATTAGTAGAAAGATGAAGAATATTACCGCGAAGAGCATCAAAACTGATTAAAACATACAGTTTCTGCCCGCTGCTGACTCCCTGAAATGGCACGAGAAAAGCAACCGTTTCGATTATTTCAGGAGGCGTTATTTCTTTCTGATATTGTTTGGGTGTCCATACTTTTTTGCAGTTACGGCATTGAATGCGTTGCGAACCCTGTGGATTGTGACCATAACAAATCGTATCTGTACCATAACATACCGGGCAAAAATGGCCTTTCTCTGTTGCAAAAGTAGATAAGTGAACTGTCAACCAGTCACGAAATTGTTGCTCGTCAAACAACGGCGGGTAACTTCCGCATGCCCGACAGTGCAATGCCGGATAACCCAGTCGATAGTCGGGCCAGCTATAATCTGTCGATGTTGGCTGCCCTAAATTACGGCAACCAAACGACTTGCAGGCATTAATCGTAAACAGAGTCGACATATATCACCAACGATTTCACAAGGTCGTTGATTTTGTCCGGCAACGCTCCCCTGTGGATGTGATTACTCTCACATAAATAACTCTTTCAGAACGTAATGTAGCAATCCTTTAAATCACTGAAAGGGACTATTTATGAAAATTAAAATACTTGCTGCGGGTATCGCATTAACATTGCCGTTCTGGGCTTGCGCCAAAGATGTCACCATCATTTATACCAACGACCTCCATGCGCATGTCGAGCCTTATAAAGTGCCGTGGATCGCTGACGGTAAACGGGATATTGGTGGCTGGGCAAATATCACTACGCTGGTTAAGCAAGAAAAAGCAAAAAATAAAGCGACATGGTTTTTTGATGCGGGTGATTATTTTACCGGGCCATATATCAGCAGCCTGACCAAAGGTAAGGCTATTATCGATATTATGAATACTATGCCGTTTGATGCCGTCACGATAGGCAACCATGAATTTGACCACGGCTGGGACAACACATTATTACAGTTGAGTCAGGCAAAATTCCCTATTGTGCAGGGCAATGTTTTTTATCAGAACAGCAGTAAATCATTCTGGGATAAGCCCTATACCATCATCGAAAAAGACGGTGTGAAAATAGGCGTTATAGGTTTGCACGGTGTATTTGCCTTTAATGACACGGTATCTGCGGCAACGCGAGTGGGTATTGAGGCGCGTGATGAAATTAAATGGCTACAACGTTATATCGATGAACTTAAAGGCAAGGTTGATTTGACCGTCGCCCTGATCCATGAAGGTGTTCCGGCCCGCCAGTCCAGTATGGGAGGCACAGATGTGCGTCGCGCGCTGGATAAAGATATTCAGACGGCAAGTCAGGTGAAAGGGCTGGATATTTTGATCACCGGACATGCGCATGTGGGTACGCCGAAACCGATTAAAGTCGGCAATACGCTCATCCTCTCCACTGACAGCGGCGGGATTGATGTGGGCAAACTGGTCCTCGACTACAAAGAGAAGCCGCATGATTTTACGGTGAAAAACTTCGAGCTTAAAACCATTTACGCCGACGAGTGGAAGCCCGATCCGCAAACGAAACAGGTGATCGACGGCTGGAATAAAAAGCTTGATGAAGTGGTGCAACAAACGGTCGCGCAATCGCCGGTTGAATTAAAACGTGCCTATGGTGAATCGGCTTCCCTCGGGAACCTGGCGGCGGACGCTTTACTGGTAGCGGCGGGTAAAAACACCCAATTGGCGTTAACCAACTCTGGTGGTATTCGCAATGAGATCCCCGCAGGGGCGATTACGATGGGCGGCGTCATCAGTACCTTCCCGTTCCCCAATGAACTGGTGACGATGGATCTCACAGGTAAACAATTACGCAGTTTGATGGAACACGGCGCAAGTTTAAGTAATGGCGTTTTACAGGTATCGAAAGGCCTGGAAATGAAGTACGACAGCAGTAAGCCGGTTGGTCAGCGGGTAATCACGCTGGCTCTGAATGGCAAACCCATTGAAGATGCGACGATTTACCACATTGCTACTCAGAGTTTCCTTGCTGATGGTGGAGATGGTTTTACCGCCTTTACCGAAGGGAAAGCGCGTAACACAACGGGCGGTTATTACGTTTATCACGCCGTGGTTGATTACTTCAAAGCGGGTAACACCATCACGGATGAACAGATCAACGGTATGCGCGTGAAAGATATCAAGTAAAAGTACGTATTGAGTTGATTCATCTGTTTGTTACCAGTTGATTTTGCAGATCCAGTATTCGGCCTACGCGAGGGCGCAGGCCGAATCAGATGCCTTAGCATCACCATCCGGTGGCAGGACGTTGTTTTTCGAATAAGCCCAGGTGTCGCTGTGTTGTCAGAATATCAGTCAAAACGTGCGAGGTGGATTGCGCTATAGAGAAATCTTTTATCGCCTCTAATTAAGATGAGTTTTTTTCAACTTCCCTGATTTTTCCTCACCATCATTGGTCATTTTTCGGTTGACGCCCCTCGGCTTTTCCTTCATCTTTACATCTGGACGTCTAAATGGATAGATGTTCACAACACAACATATAACTACAAGCGATTGATGAGGTAAGGTATGAGCTTTTTTCACGCCAGCCAGCGGGATGCCCTGAATCAGAGTCTGGCAGAAGTCCAGGGGCAGATTAACGTTTCGTTCGAGTTTTTCCCGCCGCGTACCAGTGAAATGGAGCAGACCCTGTGGAACTCCATCGATCGCCTTAGCAACCTGAAACCGAAGTTTGTGTCGGTGACCTATGGCGCGAACTCCGGCGAGCGCGACCGTACGCACAGCATTATTAAAGGCATTAAAGATCGCACTGGTCTGGAAGCGGCACCGCATCTTACTTGCATTGATGCGACGCCCGACGAGCTGCGCACCATTGCACGTGACTACTGGAATAACGGTATTCGTCATATCGTGGCGCTGCGTGGTGACCTGCCGCCGGGAAGTGGTAAGCCAGAAATGTATGCTTCTGACCTGGTGACGCTGTTAAAAGAAGTGGCAGATTTCGATATCTCCGTGGCGGCGTATCCGGAAGTTCACCCGGAAGCAAAAAGCGCTCAGGCGGATTTGCTTAATCTGAAACGCAAAGTCGATGCCGGAGCCAACCGCGCGATTACTCAGTTCTTCTTTGATGTCGAAAGCTACCTGCGTTTTCGTGACCGCTGTGTCTCGGCGGGCATTGATGTGGAAATCATTCCGGGAATTTTGCCGGTATCTAACTTTAAACAGGCGAAGAAATTTGCCGACATGACCAATGTGCGTATTCCGGCGTGGATGGCACAAATGTTCGACGGGCTTGATGATGATGCCGAAACCCGCAAGCTGGTGGGCGCGAATATCGCCATGGATATGGTGAAGATTTTAAGCCGTGAAGGAGTGAAAGATTTCCACTTCTATACGCTTAACCGTGCTGAAATGAGTTACGCGATTTGCCATACGCTGGGTGTTCGACCTGGTTTATAAATAGTGTGGCTTTTGTGAAAATCACACAGTGATCACAAATTTTAAACAGAGCACAAAATGCTGCCTCGAAATGAGGGCGGGAAAATAAGGGTGTCAGCCTTGTTTTCTCCCTCATTACTTGAAGGATATAAAGCTAAAACCCTTTTTTATAAAGCATTTGTCCGAATTCGGACATAATCAAAAAAGCTTAATTACGATCAATTTGATCTACATCTCTTTAACCAACAATATGTAAGATCTCAACTATCGCATCCGTGGATTAATTCAATTATAACTTCTCTCTAACGCTGTGTATCGTAACGGTAACACTGTAGAGGGGAGCACATTGATGAGCACGTCAGACGATATCCATAACACGACAGCCACTGGCAAATGCCCGTTCCATCAGGGCGGTCACGACCAGAGCGCAGGTGGGGGCACAACCACGCGCGACTGGTGGCCAAATCAACTCCGTGTTGACCTGTTAAACCAACATTCTAATCGTTCTAACCCGCTGGGTGAGGACTTTGACTACCGCAAAGAATTCAGCAAATTAGATTACTACGGTCTGAAAAAAGATCTGAAAGCCCTGCTGACAGAATCTCAGCCGTGGTGGCCTGCCGACTGGGGCAGCTACGCCGGTCTGTTTATTCGTATGGCCTGGCACGGCGCGGGTACTTACCGTTCAATCGACGGGCGCGGCGGCGCGGGTCGTGGTCAGCAACGTTTTGCACCGCTGAACTCCTGGCCGGATAACGTAAGCCTCGATAAAGCGCGTCGCCTGTTGTGGCCAATCAAACAGAAATATGGTCAGAAAATCTCCTGGGCCGACCTGTTTATCCTCGCGGGTAACGTGGCGCTGGAAAACTCCGGCTTCCGTACCTTCGGTTTTGGTGCCGGTCGTGAAGACGTCTGGGAACCGGATCTGGATGTTAACTGGGGTGATGAAAAAGCCTGGCTGACCCACCGTCATCCGGAAGCACTGGCGAAAGCACCGCTGGGCGCAACCGAGATGGGCCTGATTTACGTTAACCCGGAAGGCCCGGATCACAGCGGCGAACCGCTTTCTGCGGCAGCAGCTATCCGCGCGACCTTCGGCAACATGGGCATGAACGACGAAGAAACCGTGGCGCTGATTGCGGGTGGTCATACGCTGGGTAAAACCCACGGTGCCGGTCCGACATCAAACGTAGGTCCTGATCCAGAAGCTGCACCGATTGAAGAACAAGGTTTAGGCTGGGCGAGCACTTACGGCAGCGGCGTTGGCGCAGATGCCATTACCTCTGGTCTGGAAGTAGTCTGGACCCAGACGCCGACCCAGTGGAGCAACTATTTCTTCGAGAACCTGTTCAAGTATGAGTGGGTACAGACCCGCAGTCCGGCTGGCGCAATCCAGTTCGAAGCGGTAGACGCACCGGAAATTATCCCGGATCCGTTCGATCCGTCGAAGAAACGTAAACCGACAATGCTGGTGACCGACCTGACGCTGCGTTTTGATCCTGAGTTCGAGAAGATCTCTCGTCGTTTCCTCAACGATCCGCAGGCGTTCAACGAAGCCTTTGCCCGTGCCTGGTTCAAACTGACGCACAGGGATATGGGGCCGAAATCTCGCTACATCGGACCGGAAGTACCGAAAGAAGATCTGATCTGGCAAGATCCGCTGCCGCAGCCGATCTACAACCCGACCGAGCAGGACATTATCGATCTGAAATTCGCGATTGCGGATTCTGGTCTGTCTGTCAGCGAACTGGTATCGGTGGCCTGGGCGTCTGCTTCTACCTTCCGTGGTGGCGACAAACGTGGTGGTGCCAATGGTGCACGTCTGGCATTAATGCCGCAGCGCGACTGGGATGTGAACGCCGCAGCCGTTCGTGCTCTGCCAGTTCTGGAGAAAATTCAGAAAGAGTCTGGCAAAGCTTCGCTGGCGGATATCATCGTGCTGGCAGGTGTGGTTGGCGTTGAGAAAGCCGCAAGCGCCGCAGGTTTGAGCATTCATGTACCGTTTGCGCCGGGTCGCGTTGATGCGCGTCAGGATCAGACTGACATTGAAATGTTCGAACTGCTGGAGCCAATTGCTGACGGTTTCCGTAACTACCGCGCTCGTCTGGATGTTTCTACCACCGAGTCACTGCTGATTGATAAAGCACAGCAACTGACGCTGACCGCGCCGGAAATGACCGCGCTGGTGGGCGGGATGCGTGTACTGGGTGCCAACTTCGATGGCAGCAAAAACGGCGTCTTCACTGACCGCGTTGGTGTATTGAGTAATGACTTCTTCGTGAACTTGCTGGATATGCGTTACGAGTGGAAAGCGACCGACGAATCGAAAGAGCTGTTCGAAGGCCGTGACCGCGAAACCGGCGAAGTGAAATACACTGCCAGCCGTGCGGATCTGGTCTTTGGTTCTAACTCTGTCCTGCGTGCGGTGGCGGAAGTTTACGCCAGCAGCGATGCCCACGAGAAGTTTGTTAAAGACTTCGTGGCGGCATGGGTGAAAGTGATGAACCTCGACCGTTTCGACCTGCTGTAATCTGACCTTCTTCAGCGACTGCCTGATGGCAGTCGCTGAAGTTTCTTTACCGGCGTATAGTGTCCACAGGAAAACTACACACTGGATCTCTCATGTCTGCCGCAGGAAAGAGCAACCCACTGGCAATCAGTGGCCTGGTTGTGCTCACACTTATCTGGAGTTATAGCTGGATTTTCATGAAGCAAGTCACCAGCTACATCGGTGCCTTCGACTTCACCGCCTTACGCTGCATTTTCGGCGCTCTCGTTTTATTCATTGTCCTTTTATTACGTGGTCGCGGAATGCGCCCGACACCGTTTAAATACACCTTAGCCATTGCCCTGTTACAAACCTGTGGGATGGTTGGCCTGGCGCAGTGGGCGCTGGTTAGCGGAGGAGCGGGGAAGGTGGCGATCCTGAGCTATACCATGCCGTTCTGGGTGGTGATTTTCGCCGCGTTGTTTCTCGGTGAACGCCTGCGACGTGGGCAATATTTCGCGATACTGATTGCCGCTTTCGGCTTATTTTTGGTGTTGCAGCCGTGGCAACTCGATTTCTCTTCGATGAAAAGTGCCCTGCTGGCAATCCTCTCCGGTGTTAGTTGGGGGGCGAGCGCGATTGTCGCGAAACGCCTATACGCCCGCCATCCACGCGTGGATTTATTGTCGTTAACATCCTGGCAGATGCTTTATGCGGCGCTGGTGATGAGTGCGGTCGCTTTACTGGTGCCACAACGTGAAATTGACTGGCAGCCCACCGTGTTCTGGGCTCTGGCCTACAGTGCGATTCTGGCGACGGCGCTGGCGTGGAGCTTATGGTTGTTTGTATTGAAAAACTTGCCTGCCAGTATTGCCAGCTTAAGCACACTGGCCGTTCCCGTTTGCGGCGTACTCTTTTCCTGGTGGTTGCTCGGTGAGAATCCGGGGGCCGTTGAAGGTAGCGGTATTGTGCTGATTGTGCTGGCACTGGCGCTGGTGAGCCGTAAGAAAAAAGAAGCTGTCAGTGTAAAAAACATCTGAATTTTTTCTTCATGTGGGGCGATCGCTTATTTAACAAAATACCGATAGTGCCCCACCATCCGCCAGCTAAACAGCACGTCTTCTTCCTGCGCGCCTGCGCCAATGTTATGTATCACCAGCGGCGTACCGTCGCGGGCAAAGCCATCTGACACCACCCCAATATGCGCCAGCCCGTTATCCAGTCGCCAGGAGACAATATCGCCCGCTTGATAGTCACTGGGGTTCTTGCTGGTGGGGCGTGTTTTATCATGGCGGCTAAACCAGGTTTCCAGATTAGGCACCCGACGGTGATCGATGTTGCTGTCCGGGCGCTTTAACTGCCATTTTTGCGGGTACTCAGCAAAATTCTTCGCCATATCTTCGTGAACCAGTTTCTGCAAATCGACCTTCTGGCTGCGCAAGGCGCGGATCACCACATCGGAACATACGCCGCGTTCTTGCGGGACATCACCGCCAGGATAGGTAAGCTGCACATACGCCGGATCGTAAAATAGCGTGCTGCCGATTTGCTGTCTGGCACCGTCTGCGATGGCAAGGTTGGTGTTGGCCTGGATTTGTACCACGGTTGGTGGAACGGCCGGAGATTTTAAGGAGTTGCTGGTAAACGCCGTTAGCAGGCTGACCAGCGCCAGTGAAGCTTTCATCTGGTTCGTCCGTGAAAATAAGAGTCACAGATTCGACCTTCCGGGCTAACGATTGTTCTGTAGAGAAAATGTCCAGAAGCGGATAAAAAATTCCTGAACAACGTGTGAGTTTCAGACGGGTGATAACGTATAAAAAGTGCTCGAACAGTCCCCTCTCCCCTTTGGGGAGAGGGTTAGGGTGAGGGGAACAGGCCAGCTCCGGGGCGAATATTTACCCTCACTCCGACCCTCTCCCTGAAAGGGCGAGGGGGAAAAACATGCCCGCAGTGACGAGTGAGCCACTTTGCCTGCACTCTCAAACTCCCGGACAAGCCGGGAGTTTGGAGTAGGTTATTCCCACTCTTGCAGGAAACGCTGACCGTACTGGTCGGCTACCAGCAGTGCAGCGTAAACCTGATCTGGCGTCGCGCCGCCAGGCATGTTGTGGATGGTTTCACCTTCTGCACATGCCGCTTCTGCCACAATTCGCATTTTCGCCGGGACATCTTCTTTAATATCCAGTTGAGCGAGAGTTATTGGCAAACCTACCGCATGGCTAAGTGCAGCTACGGTTTCGATTTCCTCCACCGGCGCGTTTTCCAGAACCAGCTGCGTCAGCGTACCGAATGCCACTTTTTCACCGTGATAATAGTGATGCGCATCTGGAATAGCGGTCAGGCCGTTATGTACTGCGTGCGCCGCAGCCAGACCTCCGCTTTCAAAACCCACGCCGCTCAAATAGGTGTTCGCTTCAATCACGCGCTCCAGCGCCGGAGTCACTACATGCTGTTCGGCGGCAAGCATCGCTTTTTCGCCTTCTTCCAGCAGGGTGTTGTAGCACAGTTCAGCCAGTGCCAGCGCCGCCTGGGTGCACTTGCCGCCCGCCATGGTGGTCGCGCCGCTACGAGAGCAAGCACGCGCTTCAAACCAGGTTGCCAGCGCATCGCCGATACCCGCCGCTAACAGACGTGCAGGTGCGCCAGCGACGATTTTGGTGTCGACAATGACCATATTCGGGTTATTTGGCAACATCAGATAGCGGTCAAATTCACCATCATCGGTGTAGATAACAGACAATGCGCTGCACGGTGCATCGGTAGAGGCGATAGTCGGTGCGATCGCTACCGGAACACCCATGAAATGTGCCAGTGCTTTGGCAGTATCGAGGGTTTTTCCGCCACCGATACCGAGAATTGCGCCACACTGCGCAGTCTCCGCGATGCCACGCAGACGGTCGATCTCATTTTGCGAACATTCACCGCCAAACGGCGCAATTTCTACTACCAGTCCAGCATCTTTAAAACTTTTCTCGACAGTGGATTGAGCAAAACCTAAAACAAATTTGTCACCCACCACTAACCAGCGTTCTGCCAGCGGCTTCAGGTATTCGCCCAGACGATTAATCACATCAGCGCCCTGGATGTATTTACCCGGTGATTGAATAATGCGGTCCATAATTGCTCCTTTAGAGATGAGTAGTGCCAAATGCGGCATTCCAGTCGTGTTCGAACTTCTCTATAGCTGACTCTACCGCAGGGGTGTTGAGCATTTGTTGCGCTACATCTAAGGGCAGGGTGATGGATTCACATCCTGCCAGTAAACAGTCCAGCGCCTGACGCGGCGTTTTAAAGCTGGCCGCCAGCACCATGCTTTCTGGTGCGTGCATTTCTAACAGCGCTTGCAGCTCCTGAACCGTACGAATGCCGTCTCCGCCCTGGGCATCTACGCGGTTAACATACGGAGCAACGTATTTTGCCCCTGCCAGTGCGGCTAATAACCCTTGTGCGGCGCTATATACAGCGGTGCCAAGTGTAGTAATACCCTCTTTTTTCAGTATTTTAATTGCTGCCAGACCTTCGGAAGTCACCGGGATTTTAACCACAATGCCCGGAATGGCGTCGCGCAGGCGCTTCGCTTCTTCCACCATCCCCTGCGCGTCGCGGCTCATTGTCTGAGCAAACAGAATGCCCTCATCACCAATCGCTTTTTGCAGACGCGGCAGCACTTCCCATATGGACTCCTTGCTGGCAGCGATAATGCTCGGGTTAGTTGTCACCCCGGCAATCGGGAATATGCGTGCCAGACGTTCGACTTCTGCGACGTTAGCGGTGTCCAGATACAGTTCCATGATGTTTCCTTTTACAGTTCCAGTTCATGTTGCAGCAGGCTGGCGATAGCGTCGGCAGAGGCGGCGTTAACCAGCGCGTTACGGAATTCTTCGTGCATGATGCGGCGAGCGAGGCGCGAGAAAATGCGCATGTGCTGATCGCCCGCAGCGTGTTTGTTCAGCGTTAACATAATGATGAATTGCGCTTCATCATCGCCCCAGCGCACCGGCGCTTGCAGACGCGCTACGCTGATGGTGGATTGCTCAATATGTTCCGATTTGCTGTGGGGAATGGCAAAACTAAAGCCCAGACCGGTAGAGAAAACGGCCTCGCGCGCCCACAAGTCGGCTTCCAGTTTACGCGGATAGCGGCAGCGGCCCGCCAGCAGCAGGTTATCGGTCATGCCTTTGAGCACTTCTTCTTTGCTGCGCCAGTCGCTTTCCAGTGTGATGCACTCGGCGGTGACCAGCGGTGCGTCTTGTTGGGTCATGCGGAATTGCGCCAGCAGGTGTTCCACTTCCAGCGAAGTACGGCAGGCCATTGCCTGGTTGAGCAACTTGCGGCACTCACGGCTATCAAGTTGCGCCATTCGCGCTTTCGCCGCCGGAATTGATGGTGCGCTCATGCTCAGCTCATCCAGCCCTAAACCGACCAGCAATGGCAGCACGGAACCTTTCGCTCCCAGTTCACCGCACAGACCAATCCATTTGCCCTGGCGATGTACCGCCTGCACGGCGTAATCGAGCGCCCGCAAGAATGCTGGATTCAGGCTGTTATAGTGACGAGTAACCTTAGCGTTATCGCGATCCACTGCCAGCAGATATTGCGTCAGGTCATTACTACCAATACTAAAGAAATCAATCTCTTCACAGCATTGATCGATGATGAACATCACCGACGGCACTTCCAGCATGATGCCGAGCTGGATCTTCTCATCAAACGGAATGTGTTCGTTACGCAGTTGCTGTTTGGCTTCCGCCAGTTTTTCTTTCACCCATAAGATCTCTTCCATTGAAGAGATCATCGGGATCATGATTTTCAGGCTGCCGTGAGCGGAGGCACGGAGAATCGACCGTAGTTGTGTGGTAAATAACGACGCGTACTCTTCATAAATACGCACGGCGCGATAACCGAGGAACGGGTTTGCCTCTGCGGGAATGTTCAGATAATCAACGGGTTTGTCACCGCCAATATCCATAGTGCGCACAATAATGCTGCGTCCGTTGGCGGACTCCAGCGCCTGGCAAAAAATGTTGTACAGCTCGCTTTCGCCCGGTGCACTGGTGCGATCCATATAGAGCATTTCAGTGCGGAATAAACCAACGCCTTCCGCACCATTGCCGAATGCGGCCTGCGCTTCCACGGAGTGAGCGATGTTAGCGGCAATTTCAATGCGGATACCGTCAGCGGTACGGGCTTGTTGGGTCAGCCAGACACGCTGTTGCTCACGCAGGGCGTCCTGTACGCGGGCTTCCTGCTGATAATAACGAGCTACGGCTTCCCCTGGCTCAACCACAATCGCCCCAGCGTTGCCGTCGATATAAATCGTTTGATGCTGCCACGGAGTGAGGGCATCAATATCCACACCAACCAGCGTCGGAATGTTGAACGAACGGGCAAGGATCACCGTGTGTGACGTGGTGCCGCCGCTTTTGAGCAACAATCCTTTGAGGTGATTTTTATCCAGTTCGAGGAACTGGCTGGGGGTCAGTTCATCAGCCATACAAATGGCGGGCTGCGTCAGTTTGCCCGGTGCCGGGAAGCGTTGCTCACCGTAGATTTGCTGGAGTAACTGGAAGCAGACGTCGCGTACGTCCAGGGCACGTTCTTGCAGGTAGCTGCTGCTGGAACGGGCGAACTCTTCGCAGAAGTGGTGTGCACTGGCGACAATCGCTTCGGCACAGCTTAATCCCTCGCTGACGCCTGCCAGTAAGTGCTGACGTAAAGAAGTATCGCCAGCCAGGGATCGGTGAGCTTCCAGTATCGCGCTGGTAGCACCGTCGCTATCCAGCAGACGAAATTCAATGTTTTTCATTACCAGTGTCAGGCCGTTTTCCAGCGCGGATTGCTCGGCGTCAACGCCTTTGGCAGCAGGAAGATTACCCAGCGCATTGAGATCTAAAGAAGAGATCGGCGTCAGAATGCCGCCTGCACTACCGCTGCACACGGTGCGGGCGCGGATAATTTGCGGATTCAGATTGGTCAGTGAAACCGGCAGTGGTTCCAGTTCGTCAGATTTAACTTCCGCCAGCGGCGCATCGCAGTGGGGGAATTCATCGCGCAGCCATTGGCTTAAACGCTGGTGCGCTTCCTGTTCGTCGGCCCCGGAAATCAGTAACTGGCAGTTATCGCCCGCCAGCGTGTCGGTGCCAATCAGCGCAAGGGCGCTTTTGGCGTTGCCCTTGCGGTCAGTGCGCAGGTTATGCCACTCAATTTGTGATGAAAAAGTATTACACAGCGTTTCAACGTGGCTTGCCGGACGCGCATGTACGCCGTTAGGTAGCTCACAAATAAATTCCACAATCAGGGCCATTGCCTTTCTCCCGGTACGGTTTTCTGTTTACAGGATAAGAGCGCACGGCAACGGCCTGCCATGTGACAAATCTGCCAAAAGCTGGACAAATGTAATGTAACCGTCAATTTGCGACGCGTCTCACAAGACACCGTTCTGCGGCATGCTTCCGGGTTATCGCAAGTTATGAGGCGGATCGCATTTTTGTACTGATATTACAAAAGTCCAGTAAATGGCCTTTTTATCCACTGTTTGCTCCGCCTGCGATTGCCTATTGTTTCCTCCATCAAAAATATGGACATGGGCTTTTGCAAGCCCGGGAGCAGCTTATGAATGAGTTGGTGCAGATCCTGAAAAATACCCGTCAGCACTTAATGACGGGCGTTTCACACATGATTCCCTTCGTGGTATCGGGCGGTATTTTGCTGGCGGTTTCCGTCATGTTGTATGGCAAAGGCGCAGTGCCGGATGCCGTAGCCGATCCGAATCTGAAAAAACTGTTTGATATCGGCGTTGCGGGTTTGACGCTGATGGTGCCTTTCCTCGCCGCTTACATTGGTTACTCCATTGCAGAGCGTTCTGCGCTGGCTCCGTGCGCTATCGGTGCCTGGGTTGGTAACAGCTTTGGTGCGGGCTTCTTTGGTGCACTGATCGCCGGGATTATCGGCGGCATCGTGGTGCATTACCTGAAGAAAATTCCGGTGCATAAAGTTCTGCGCTCGGTGATGCCAATCTTCATCATTCCTATCGTCGGCACACTGATTACCGCAGGCATCATGATGTGGGGGCTGGGCGAGCCTGTGGGGGCATTGACCAACAGCCTGACTCAGTGGCTTCAGGGGATGCAGCAGGGCAGCATTGTTATGCTGGCGGTGATCATGGGCCTGATGCTGGCGTTCGATATGGGCGGTCCGGTTAACAAAGTGGCCTATGCCTTCATGCTGATTTGCGTTGCTCAGGGTGTTTATACCGTGGTGGCCATTGCTGCCGTGGGTATTTGTATTCCGCCGCTGGGGATGGGGCTGGCGACGCTGATTGGTCGTAAAAATTTCTCCGCAGAAGAGCGCGAAACCGGTAAAGCGGCGCTGGTGATGGGGTGCGTTGGGGTTACTGAAGGGGCGATTCCTTTCGCCGCTGCCGATCCGCTGCGTGTTATTCCTTCCATCATGGTCGGTTCAGTTTGTGGTGCGGTAACTGCGGCACTGGTCGGTGCACAGTGCTATGCAGGCTGGGGTGGTCTGATTGTGCTGCCGGTGGTTGAAGGCAAGCTGGGTTATATCGCAGCAGTGGCTGTCGGAGCAGTGGTGACGGCAGTCTGCGTGAACGTGCTGAAAAGTCTGGCGCGTAAAAATGGGTCTTCGACTGATGAAAAAGAAGACGACCTGGATTTGGATTTTGAAATTAATTAATTGAGGAACGAGCCATGACGAAAATTATTGCAGTAACCGCGTGTCCATCTGGTGTTGCCCATACCTATATGGCGGCAGAGGCGCTGGAAAGTGCCGCGAAAGCGAAAGGCTGGGAAGTGAAAGTAGAAACCCAGGGGTCAATTGGTCTGGAAAATGAACTGACAGCGGAAGACGTGGCGAGCGCCGATATGGTGATTCTGACCAAAGATATCGGCATCAAGTTTGAAGAGCGTTTTGCTGGCAAGACCATCGTGCGCGTCAACATCAGCGACGCGGTAAAACGCGCTGATGCCATTATGAGCAAAATTGAAGCTCACCTGGCACAAACCGCTTAAGTTCTTATCCCGCCCGTAAGGGCGGGTTCGCTTTCCCACAGGAGTTCCTCATGACGAATCGTATCTCTCGCCTCAAAACTGCACTGTTTGCCAATACCCGTGAAATCTCGCTGGAGCGTGCGCTGCTTTATACCGCCAGCCATCGGCAAACCGAAGGCGAACCGGTGATATTGCGCCGGGCGAAAGCAACAGCGTATATCCTTGAACATGTTGAAATTTCGATTCGTGATGAAGAACTGATTGCCGGTAACCGCACCGTAAAACCGCGCGCCGGGATTATGTCGCCGGAAATGGACCCTTACTGGCTGCTGAAAGAGCTGGATCAATTCCCGACGCGTCCGCAGGACCGCTTTGCTATCAGCGAAGAAGATAAACGTATCTACCGTGAAGAGTTGTTCCCGTACTGGGAAAAACGTTCGATGAAAGATTTCATTAACGGGCAGATGACGGATGAAGTAAAAGCCGCGACCAGCACGCAGATTTTCAGCATCAACCAGACGGATAAAGGCCAGGGGCACATTATTATTGATTACCCGCGCCTGCTGAATCACGGGCTGGGTGAGCTGGTAGCGCAAATGCAGCAACATTGTCAGCAACAGCCGGAGAATCACTTTTATCAGGCCGCGTTGTTACTGCTGGAAGCCTCGCAGAAACACATTTTGCGTTACGCCGAACTGGCGGAAACGATGGCGGCAAACTGCACAGATGCCCAGCGTCGCGAAGAGCTGCTGACTATTGCGGAGATCTCCCGCCATAACGCGCAACATAAGCCGCAGACGTTCTGGCAGGCGTGCCAGTTATTCTGGTACATGAACATCATTCTGCAATACGAATCCAACGCCAGTTCGCTGTCTTTAGGGCGCTTCGACCAGTATATGTTGCCGTTCTATCAGGCATCATTAACCCAGGGCGAAGATCCGGCGTTCCTGAAAGAACTGCTCGAATCTTTATGGGTGAAATGCAACGACATCGTGCTGTTGCGCTCCACCAGTAGCGCGCGTTATTTCGCCGGTTTCCCGACCGGCTATACCGCACTGCTCGGCGGGTTAACCGAGAACGGACGTAGCGCGGTGAACGTACTTTCGTTCCTCTGTCTCGACGCCTATCAAAGTGTGCAATTACCGCAACCGAACCTGGGGGTGCGCACTAACGCCTTGATCGACACGCCGTTCCTGATGAAAACCGCCGAAACCATTCGCCTCGGCACCGGTATTCCGCAAATCTTTAACGATGAAGTGGTGGTGCCAGCGTTCCTCAACCGTGGCGTTTCGCTGGAAGATGCACGCGACTATTCCGTAGTGGGCTGTGTGGAATTATCTATTCCCGGCAGAACCTACGGCTTGCATGACATCGCGATGTTTAATCTGCTGAAAGTGATGGAAATCTGCCTGCATGAAAATGAAGGCAACGCTGCGCTGACTTATGAAGGTTTACTGGAGCAGATCCGCGCCAAGATCAGCCACTACATCACCCTGATGGTTGAGGGCAGCAATATTTGCGATATCGGTCACCGTGACTGGGCACCTGTACCGCTGCTCTCATCGTTTATCAGCGATTGTCTGGAAAAAGGCCGCGATATTACCGATGGCGGTGCGCGTTATAACTTCTCCGGCGTACAGGGGATCGGTATCGCCAACCTGAGCGATTCTCTCCATGCGTTGAAAGGTATGGTTTTTGAGCAACAGCGTTTAAGTTTTGACGAATTGCTGTCGGTATTAAAAGCCAACTTCGCAACGCCAGAAGGCGAAAAAGTCCGTGCTCGCTTAATTAACCGCTTCGAGAAATACGGTAACGATATCGACGAGGTGGATAACATCAGCGCCGAACTGTTACGCCACTACTGCAAAGAAGTGGAAAAATACCAGAACCCGCGCGGCGGCTACTTCACGCCGGGATCGTATACCGTTTCTGCTCACGTCCCGTTGGGATCGGTGGTTGGCGCGACGCCAGACGGTCGTTTTGCCGGGGAACAACTGGCAGACGGCGGCTTGTCACCTATGCTGGGTCAGGACGCACAAGGGCCAACGGCGGTACTGAAGTCAGTCAGTAAGCTCGATAATACGCTGCTGTCTAACGGTACGTTGCTGAACGTGAAATTCACTCCGGCGACCCTGGAAGGTGAAGCGGGATTACGCAAACTGGCCGACTTCTTACGGGCGTTTACCCAGCTTAAGTTGCAGCATATTCAGTTTAACGTGGTGAACGCCGACACGTTGCGGGAAGCGCAACAGCGCCCACAAGATTATGCCGGGCTGGTGGTGCGCGTTGCCGGATACAGCGCCTTCTTTGTCGAACTGTCGAAGGAGATCCAGGATGACATCATCCGCCGGACAGCGCATCAGCTGTAACGTTGTGGAAACGCGCCGCAATGATGTGGCGCGCATTTTCAACATTCAGCGTTATTCACTGAATGACGGCGAGGGCATTCGTACGGTGGTCTTTTTTAAAGGCTGTCCGCATCTTTGCCCGTGGTGTGCTAATCCGGAGTCGATCTCCGGCAAAATCCAGACGGTACGCAGAGAGGCGAAATGTCTGCACTGTGCGAAATGTTTGCGTGATGCGGATGAATGCCCGTCCGGGGCGTTTGAACGGATTGGTCGCGATATCAGCCTTGACGCGCTAGAACGGGAAGTGATGAAAGATGACATTTTCTTTCGCACGTCCGGCGGCGGCGTCACGCTTTCTGGCGGCGAAGTGTTAATGCAGGCGGAGTTTGCTACCCGTTTTTTACAGCGACTTCGGCTTTGGGGGGTGTCATGCGCCATTGAAACTGCCGGAGACGCGCCAACCAGCAAGTTGTTACCGCTGGCGAAATTGTGCGATGAAGTGTTGTTCGATTTAAAAATTATGGATGTGACTCAGGCGCGGGATGTGGTGAAGATGAACCTGCCACGCGTGCTGGAGAATTTGCGTTTGCTGGTGAGTGAGGGTGTCAACGTGATCCCGCGTTTACCGCTGATCCCTGGTTTCACACTCAGCCGGGAGAATATGCAGCAGGCGCTGGATGTACTGATCCCGCTGAATATCAGGCAGATCCATCTGTTACCGTTTCATCAGTACGGCGAACCGAAATACCGCCTGCTGGGGAAAACATGGTCGATGAAAGATGTTGCTGCGCCGTCGTCAGCCGATGTGACAACGATGCGCGAAATGGCAGAACGGGCCGGATTTCAGGTTACCGTGGGAGGTTAAAATGGCATACCTGGTGGCAGTAACCGCCTGCGTAAGCGGCGTGGCGCATACATATATGGCGGCGGAACGGCTGGAAAAGTTGTGCCAGTTAGAGAAGTGGGGCGTCAGCATTGAAACCCAGGGCGCGTTGGGAACGGAGAATCGTTTAGCGGACGAGGATATCCGCCGGGCGGATGTTGCGCTGTTAATTACGGATATCGAGCTTGCCGGTGCTGAGCGATTTGAACATTGCCGCTATGTGCAATGCAGCATCTACGCTTTCCTGCGTGAGCCGCAGCGGGTGATGAGCGCGGTGCGCAAAGTGCTTTCTGCGCCGCAGCAAACCCATCTTATTCTGGAGTAGTCGGTTTTTCTGTCAGTTGGCTGTGGTACTGACGACGATATTCCGACGGCGAGCGTTCGGTATTTTTACGAAACAGACGGCAGAAGTAGTTGCTGTCGACAAAGCCGCAGGCGTGCGCCACTTCTTTTACCTTCAGGTCATAGCCTTTCAATAACGTCTTAGCGTGCTCCAGTCGCGTGTGATTCAGGTATTCGTTAAAACCAATGGCCCCTGTTTTTTGAAACAGGTGCGAGAGATAGTTTGGTGAAATATAGAACGCCTGTGCGACAGATTCGCGGGTAAGCGCGGAGGCATAGCGTTCGTCGATATAATCGCGAATAGCTTCGAATAGTGCCTGGCTGCGTGAGGCGGTCTGGATTTGGCTGCCAAGCAAATCGCGGCAGTGGCTAAGCAGGCTGGCGACGATAAGCCTTGCCGTTTGCTGCTCCTGCGGCTGCATTTGCATTTCATTGAGCGTTTGTAGCAGAAAAGAACCTATGCGTGGGCCGCGCCGGGCGACGTGTTGCTTCGCCAGATTTTGATATTGTTTGCCATCCCATTGCACGACGCTGAAGCCGAGTTGCTGTTTGCCAAACAGCACGCTAAAGGTAGTGGCGGGGGCTTGCCATTGTGGAAAATTCCAGCCACCAGCAGGAACGTACAGCACATCGCCGGGAACTAACGTTGCTCCAGCACCGGTATCAACAAACTCACCTTCCAGCACAATTTCCAGCCGTGGAAAATCGACCTGATACGCAAGATCGGGCACCGGGCCGTTACTGCTGGCAAAGTAAATCTGGCGCAGGGACAGCGGGCCGTTGATCAGGCGGGAGAGCAGATAGCTGACGTCGTGATACATGTTATTCCCTTAGGTATGTAGACGGGAAAACAGTAACTGGCATTATTAAAAAAGGCCACCTGAAAAGTGTGGCCTGAGGGGAGTTCGATGTAAACATTGCGGCAGTTTCAGTCGACTTGTATTGCCGGATGCGGCGTAAACGCCTTATCCTGCCTACCGCCGCGATCTGTAGGCCGGATAAGACGCGTCAAGCGTCGCATCCGGCAAATAGCACTTGGCTGATAATTACTGATTACCCACCTGATCGCCATACGGCAGTGTGTCGTAATCGATCAGCGCATTTTTCTTATACGGGTTACCAATCCAGCGGGTAGTTTCTTTGAACTGCGGATTCACCACTGAACGGGTTGGATCGTAACCGTCGTAAGATAAACCCGCCAAATCTGACCAGGTGTGGATCAGTTCCGCCAGGCTGTATTTACGATCAACATCCTGCGAGAAATCACGCGGATGAGTCGCTTGCCATTTTTCTGACGTCCACAGCAGGAACGGAATGGTGTACATATGACGCGTCGGGTTGTCCTCATTACGCCCCTGAGTTTTGTGCGGCGGCGTGTCGTAAACCTCTTCACCGTGGTCAGAGAAGTAAACCAGGAAACCGTTCGGGTCTGCTGCTTTAAAGTCTTTAATCAGGCTGGCAACCACATGATCGTTATACAGGTTAGCGTTGTCATAATCGTTATATGACTCCAGCTCTTCTGCGCTTAGTCCCGGCGGAACATGATCGGTATTGCCATCAAACTTGCCCTGATTTTCCGGGTAGCGGTATTTGTATTTGATATGCGTACCCAGCAGATGAACGATGATCAGTTTCTTCGGCGCAGGGTCATTCAGCACTTCCTGGAACGGCTTCAGCACGTTGGTGTCGTATTCACGCGCACTCTGCGTACGTTGCTGGTTCATGTAGTACTGCTTGTCGGTCTGGCGCGAAAATACCGTCAGCATGGTATTGCGGGCGGTCATCGTCTGCTGGTTGGTGATCCAGAAGGTTTTATAACCCGCCTGTTTCATCATGTTCATCAGCGACGGCTGCGTCAGATACAGATCCGGGTTCTTTTCATTGGCAAAGGTCAGCGCCTGTTGCAGGATTTCAATGGTGTACGGACGAGACGTCACCACGTTATTAAACACGGTCAGATTCGGATCGGTTTTATGCAGCGCATCCAGCTCCGGCGTGGTTTCACGCGGATAACCGTACAGACTCATGCGGCCACGCTGGGTCGACTCGCCAATCACCAGCACTAAAGTGCGCGGTTCGTTACCCGATTCATCTTTGAAATTCGCCAGCGGCGGCAAGGCATTATTTTCATTCAGTAGCTTTGTTAGCGAGTTTAGTTGCTGACGATACTGATAATAGCCGGTCAGGAATTGCCACGGTGCGGCAGGCTCCATACGCGATGCCAGGTTATCCAACGTTTTCTCAAATGGCTTGTTTTTGATAAACGTATTCATGGCGATCGGATGCAGAATCAAGCCATAAAGTAGGGCAAAAGAGACAACATAACGCCACGGCTTTGGAATATAGACCGGGCGCAGGCGTGTCCACAGCAGAACTGCCACCGCCGTATAGGCCAGCGCGATAAGCACAATTTTCAGGCTGAAATACTGGCTTAAATACTCGCTGGCTTCGTTGGTGTTGGTTTCAAACATCACAAACAGAACGCTCTGCGAGAACTCCTGACCGTAGATGACGTAGTAGCACAGCGCCGCCAGAGAGGCCGCCCATAGCACCACGCCGATCACTGCGGCAATAATTTTAATCCGCTTCGGAAAGAGGAATATCGGGATCAACCACAGCGAACTGAATAACAGCGAGTCGCGAATGCCGTTAGTGCCACTATAACCACTGATGTAAATAATGGCCTGTAGCAGAGTAGAGAAAAACCAAAAGTAGAGCAGTGCCCAACCCAGGGCTTTCCAGCTAAAAAGGGGTTTAGCTTGGACTTCTGTGGAATGCATAGTAAGAACCTGTCTTGAAAAAAATATCGCCGAATGTAACGACAATTCCTTAAGGATATCTGAAGGTATATTCAGAATTTGAATAAAATGCAGACAGAAATATATTGAAAACGAGGGTGTTAGAACAGAAGTATTTCAGAAAACCCTCGCGCAAAAGCACGAGGGTTTGCAGGAGGGGAAGATTAGCCGGTATTACGCATACCTGCCGCAATCCCGGCAATAGTGACCATTAACGCCTGTTCGACGCGAGGATCCGGTTCCTGGCCTTCTTTTTCTGCCTGGCGGGAGCGGTGCAGCAACTCGGCCTGCAATACGTTCAGCGGGTCGGTGTAAATATTCCGTAGCTGAATAGACTCTGCAATCCACGGCAGATCGGCCATCAGATGGGAATCGTTGGCAATCGCCAGCACCACTTTGATGTCTTCTTCTTGCAGATTGCGTAACTCTTTACCTAACGGCCACAGTGCTTTGTCTACCAGACGTTGATCATAGTACTCCGCCAGCCACAGGTCTGCTTTGGCGAAGACCATCTCCAGCATGCCGAGACGCGTCGAGAAGAATGGCCAATCGCGGCACATAGCCTCCAGCTCGCTCTGTTTGCCATCTTCGACCACTTTTTGCAGTGCCGTACCTGCACCCAGCCAGGCGGGGAGCATCAGGCGGTTTTGCGTCCATGCAAAAATCCACGGAATGGCGCGCAGCGACTCGACGCCGCCAGTCGGGCGACGTTTCGCCGGACGTGAACCCAACGGCAGTTTGCCCAGTTCCTGTTCCGGCGTAGCGGAGCGGAAGTAAGGCACAAAATCTTTGTTTTCACGTACGTAGCCACGGTAGAGATCGCAGGAGATGACTGACAGTTCATCCATAATGCGACGCCAGCTCTCTTTCGGCTCAGGTGGTGGCAGCAGGTTGGCTTCCAGAATCGCCCCGGTGTACAGCGACAGGCTGCTGACGGTGATTTCTGGCAGACCATATTTAAAGCGGATCATCTCGCCCTGTTCAGTCACGCGCAGGCCGCCTTTCAGGCTTCCTGGCGGTTGTGACAGCAGCGCCGCATGAGCAGGTGCGCCGCCGCGACCAATGGAACCGCCGCGACCGTGGAACAACGTCAGTTCAATACCCGCTTTTTCGCAGGTTTTGATTAATGCATCCTGTGCCTGATATTGCGCCCAGGAAGCCGCCATCACGCCCGCATCTTTTGCTGAGTCGGAATAGCCAATCATCACCATCTGTTTGCCCTGAATCAGGCCGCGATACCAGTCGATATTCAGTAGCTGAGTCATGACATCGTTGGCGTTGTTCAGGTCATCGAGAGTTTCAAACAGCGGAGCAACCGGCATCGCAAAGCCGATACCCGCTTCTTTCAGCAGCAGGTGGACAGCCAGCACGTCGGACGGCGTTTTCGCCATCGAGATCACGTAGGCGGCAATGGAGCCTTGCGGTGCTTCGGCAATCACCTGGCAGGTATCGAGCACTTCGCGCGTTTCGGCGCTTGGTTGCCAGTTGCGCGGCAGAAGCGGACGTTTGGAGTTCAGTTCGCGGATCAGGAATGCCTGTTTGTCGGCCTCTGACCAGCTTTCATAATCGCCGATGCCGAGATAGCGGGTCAGCTCGCCCAATGCTTCGGTATGGCGGGTGCTCTCCTGGCGGATATCAATGCGCACCAGCGGTACGCCGAAACATTTCACGCGACGCAGAGTGTCGAGCAGATCGCCGTTGGCGATAATACCCATGCCACATGCCTGAAGGGACTGGTAGCAAGCGTAGAGCGGTTCCCACAGTTCTTCGTTTTGTGTCAGCAGGCCTTCTGGTTTTGGCAGTTCTTCGCCTTTCAGGCGCGCTTCCAGCCATGCCTGTGTCGCCATCAGGCGAGAACGCAGGTTTTTCATCAGATAGCGATACGGTTCTGCGGCACCTTCTTCGCCGACCAGCGCCAGCAGTTCAGGGGTTGCTTCAACCATCGACAGTTCAGAAACCAGCACCTGAATATCTTTCAGGAACAGATCGGTGGCTTTCCAACGGCTGAGCAGCAGGACGTGGCGGGTGATATCGGCCGTGACGTTCGGGTTGCCGTCGCGGTCACCACCCATCCACGAGGTAAAACGCACCGGAACAAATTCGACGGGCAGTTTGTAGCCGAGGTTCTCTTCCAGTTGTTCGTTCAGTTCGCGCAGGTAATTCGGTACGCCTTGCCACAGGCTGTTTTCTACTACAGCAAAGCCCCATTTGGCTTCATCTACCGGGCTTGGGCGCAGCTTACGGATTTCATCGGTATGCCATGACTGGGCGATTAACTGGCGCAGGCGACGCATCAGCTGGTTGTGTTCGTAGTCAGCGATATCTTTGTTATCGAGCTGTTTTAAACAGGCGTTCACTTCCACCATTTTGTGGATCAGTGTACGACGGGTAATTTCGGTTGGGTGAGCCGTGAGGACCAGTTCCAGCGACAGCGATTCCACTGCTTTTTTGATGGTGTCTTCGCTCAGTTCCGGCTGGTTTTTCAGTTTACGCAGGGTGCGGGCGATCACTTCCGGGTTGCTGGCAGCTTCGCCTTTCGGCGAAATGCTGTGGTATTGCTCGGCGGTGTTGGCCAGGTTCAGGAACTGACTAAACGCACGCGCAACGGGCAGCAGCTCGTCGTTCGACAAATTTTGTAAGGTGGTGAGCAACTCCTGGCGGTTAGCATCATTGCCAGCGCGTGAAGATTTCGACAACTTACGGATAGTTTCTACGCGTTCAAGAATGTGTTCTCCCAACGCATCCTTGATGGTTTCTCCCAGCACTTTGCCGAGCATACTGACATTACTACGCAATGCGGAATATTGTTCGTTCATGTTACCCCAGACACCCCATCTTATCGTTTGATAGCCCTGTATCCTTCACGTCGCATTGGCGCGAATATGCTCGGGCTTTGCTTTTCGTCGTCTTTTATAAAGCCACGTAAAAGCGGTGACGTCAAATGCTGCGAAATCGCTTCAGCAAACGAATAAATAGCAGGAATTTACGCCATTAAATTCACGACGCTTTAAATAAGCGTAACTTATGGGAATGTTAAAAAATCTCCTCAATTAACACCAAAGAGTTATGAGTTGTAGTTACCATTTGGGCATCATTTGAGATTGCTGACAAACTCGCTTACGGGTCAGTATGGGCACGGTTTTCCCCTCACCCTAACCCTCTCCCCGAAGGGGCGAGGGGACTGTCCGTGCGCTTGCATGGCTTTGTCATCAGCCTGATTTGCTTTTTTAATGCCAGCAAAAATGGTGAATTACCTGGGTTATCAGTTCGCGGGTGGGCTTGATAAACCGTGTTTCCAGATATTCATCAGGTTGATGAGCCTGATTAATTGAGCCAGGGCCCAGAACCAGCGTCGGGCATAACGTTTGAATAAACGGCGCTTCGGTACAGTAATTCACCACTTCGGTTTTTGCTCCGAGCAATTTCTCAACCACTTCAACCAGTTGATGATTCGGTGGGCATTCATAGCCAGGGATCGGCGGATGCAGCTCGTCGACCGTCAGACGACCCGGCCAGCGTTCGCTCACCGGAGCCAGCGCATCGTTGAGTAGGCCATTAAGTTCATTGAGTGTCATGCCCGGTAGCGGACGAATATCCATATGCAATTCACAGCAAGCGCAAATACGGTTAGATGCATCGCCACCGTGAATATGCCCGAGGTTGAGCGTAGGGTATGGCACGGTAAACGCGTCGTAGTGATAGCGTTCTTTCAGGTTATCGCGCAATTGCAAAATATGCCCGATGGCGTCGTGCATCAGTTCGATAGCGTTAACTCCGCGTGCTGGATCGCTGGAGTGGCCCGACTGGCCCTGAATACGGATGGCGTTAGAGATATGACCTTTATGTGCGCGTACCGGTTGTAGTGACGTCGGTTCGCCAATGATGGCGCAATCCGGGCGCAGGGCGGTAGTTTCGGCAAAATAACGCGCTCCGGCCATACTGGTTTCTTCATCGGCAGTCGCCAGAATGTAGAGCGGTTTTTTCAGTTTCGTGACGTCGACATCGCGTAGCGCATCAAGGATAAACGCAAAAAAGCCTTTCATGTCGGCGGTGCCTAAGCCGTAAAGCTTGCCGTCATGCTCCGTCAGTGTAAACGGATCGCGCGTCCAGCGTCCGTCATCAAATGGCACCGTATCGGTATGCCCCGCCAGCAACAAACCGCCAGCCCCCTGTCCGCAACTGGCCAGCATATTAAATTTGTTGCGAGTTCCTGGCACAGGCTGCACTTCCACATTGAAGCCTAAATCTTTAAACCAGTCCGCCAGCAGAGTGATTAAATCTGCATTGCTTTGATCGAGTGCCTCTTCCGTGGCGCTTATTGAAGGTGTGGCAATCAGAGCACGGTAAATCTCGATAAATGGCGGTAATTTGTTTTTCATTGTTGACACACCTCTGGTCATGATAGTATCAATATTCATGCAGTATTTATGAATAAAAATACACTAACGTTGAGCGTAATAAAACCCACCAGCCGTAAGGTGAATGTTTTACGTTTAACCTGGCAACCAGACATAAGAAGGTGAATAGCCCCGATGTTGAATACGCTGATTGTGGGTGCCAGCGGCTACGCTGGCGCAGAGCTAGTGACCTATGTAAATCGCCATCCGCATATGAACATAACCGCTTTGACTGTTTCAGCGCAAAGCAATGATGCGGGAAAGTTAATCTCCGATTTGCATCCGCAGCTAAAAGGCATCGTTGATCTGCCGTTGCAGCCGATGTCGGATATCAGCGAGTTTAGCCCAGGGGTGGACGTGGTGTTTCTCGCCACCGCCCATGAAGTTAGCCACGATTTAGCGCCGCAATTTCTTGAAGCCGGCTGCGTGGTGTTCGACCTTTCCGGCGCGTTTCGTGTTAACGACGCCACCTTCTATGAAAAATATTACGGCTTTACCCATCAGTATCCGGAACTGCTGGAACAGGCAGCCTACGGTCTGGCCGAGTGGTGCGGTAATAAATTAAAAGAAGCGAACTTGATTGCCGTGCCAGGCTGTTATCCGACGGCGGCACAGCTGGCGCTGAAACCGTTGATTGATGCCGATCTTCTTGACCTCAATCAGTGGCCGGTAATCAACGCCACCAGCGGCGTGAGCGGTGCAGGACGTAAGGCAGCGATTTCAAATAGTTTTTGTGAAGTTAGCCTGCAACCGTATGGCGTCTTTACCCATCGCCATCAACCAGAGATCGCCACACACCTCGGTGCTGACGTTATCTTCACCCCGCATCTGGGCAATTTCCCGCGTGGCATTCTCGAAACCATTACCTGCCGCCTGAAACCGGGTGTGACCCAGGCGCAAGTCGCGCAAGTGTTACAGCAGGCGTATGCCCATAAACCGCTGGTGCGACTGTATGACAAAGGCGTTCCGGCGCTGAAAAATGTCGTTGGGCTGCCATTTTGCGATATCGGGTTTGCCGTTCAGGGCGAACACCTGATTATTGTGGCGACCGAAGACAACTTACTGAAAGGCGCGGCGGCACAAGCGGTACAGTGCGCCAATATACGTTTCGGCTATGCGGAAACGCAGTCTCTTATTTAAGGGTGCAATGATGAATCCATTAATTATAAAACTGGGCGGCGTACTGCTGGATAGTGAAGAGGCGCTGGAACGTCTGTTTAGCGCCCTGGTGAATTATCGTGAGTCACATCAGCGTCCGCTGGTGATTGTGCACGGCGGCGGTTGCGTGGTGGATGAGCTGATGAAAGGGCTGAATCTGCCGGTGAAAAAGAAAAACGGCCTGCGGGTGACGCCTGCTGATCAGATTGACATTATCACCGGAGCACTGGCGGGAACGGCAAATAAAACCCTGCTGGCATGGGCGAAGAAACATCAGATTGCGGCCGTAGGTTTGTTTCTCGGTGACGGCGACAGCGTCAAAGTGACCCAGCTTGATGAAGAGTTAGGCCATGTTGGACTGGCGCAGCCAGGTTCGCCTAAGCTTATCAACACATTGCTGGAGAACGGTTATCTGCCGGTGGTCAGCTCCATTGGCGTAACAGACGAAGGGCAACTGATGAACGTCAATGCTGACCAGGCAGCGACGGCGCTGGCGGCAACGCTGGGCGCGGATCTGATTTTGCTCTCCGACGTCAGCGGCATTCTCGACGGCAAAGGGCAACGCATTGCCGAAATGACTGCCGCGAAAGCAGAACAACTGATTGAGCAGGGCATTATTACTGACGGCATGATAGTGAAAGTGAACGCGGCGCTGGATGCTGCGCGCACGCTCGGCCGTCCGGTAGATATCGCCTCCTGGCGTCATGCGGAACAGCTTCCGGCACTGTTTAACGGTATGCCGATGGGTACGCGGATTTTAGCTTAAGTTTTGTTAGCCGGAGGCGCAGCTTTCCGGCATTGAATTTCAAAATAAGGAAACAGAGTTATGGCACTTTGGGGCGGGCGTTTTACCCAGGCAGCAGATCAACGGTTCAAACAATTCAACGACTCACTGCGTTTTGATTACCGTCTGGCGGAGCAGGATATTGTTGGCTCTGTGGCCTGGTCCAAAGCCCTGGTAACGGTCGGGGTGTTGACCGCAGAAGAACAGGCGCAACTGGAAGAGGCGCTGAACGTGCTGCTGGAAGATGTTCGCGCCAGGCCACAACAAATCCTTGAAAGCGACGCCGAAGATATCCATAGCTGGGTGGAAGGCAAACTGATCGACAAAGTGGGTCAGTTAGGCAAAAAACTGCACACCGGGCGTAGCCGTAATGATCAGGTAGCGACTGACCTGAAACTGTGGTGCAAAGATACCGTTAGCGAGTTGCTGACGGCTAACCGGCAGCTGCAATCGGCGCTGGTGGAAACCGCACAAAACAATCAGGACGCTGTGATGCCAGGTTACACTCACCTGCAACGCGCCCAGCCGGTGACGTTCGCGCACTGGTGCCTGGCCTATGTTGAGATGTTGGCGCGTGATGAAAGCCGCTTGCAGGATGCACTTAAGCGTCTGGATGTCAGCCCGCTAGGCTGTGGTGCGCTGGCGGGAACGGCCTATGAAATCGACCGTGAACAATTAGCAGGCTGGCTGGGATTTGCCTCAGCGACCCGTAACAGTCTCGACAGCGTTTCTGACCGTGACCACGTGCTGGAACTGCTGTCTGCTGCCGCTATCGGCATGGTGCATCTGTCGCGTTTTGCTGAAGATCTGATTTTCTTTAACACCGGCGAAGCGGGGTTTGTCGAGCTTTCTGACCGCGTGACTTCCGGTTCATCATTGATGCCGCAGAAGAAAAACCCGGATGCGCTGGAGCTGATTCGCGGTAAATGCGGTCGTGTGCAGGGCGCGTTAACCGGCATGATGATGACGCTGAAAGGTTTGCCGCTGGCTTACAACAAAGATATGCAGGAAGACAAAGAAGGTCTGTTCGACGCGCTCGATACCTGGCTGGACTGCCTGCATATGGCGGCGTTGGTGCTGGACGGCATTCAGGTGAAACGTCCGCGTTGCCAGGAAGCGGCTCAGCAGGGTTACGCCAACGCCACTGAACTGGCGGATTACCTGGTGGCGAAAGGCGTACCGTTCCGCGAGGCGCACCATATTGTTGGTGAAGCGGTGGTGGAAGCCATTCGTCAGGGCAAACCGCTGGAAGATCTGCCACTCAGTGAGTTGCAGAAATTCAGTCAGGTGATTGACGAAGATGTCTATCCGATTCTGTCGCTGCAATCGTGCCTCGACAAGCGTGCGGCAAAAGGCGGCGTCTCACCGCAGCAGGTGGCGCAGGCAATTGCTTTTGCGCAGGCGCGGTTGGGGTAAGAACATTTATATGTACAAATTTGAGCCTGGCTTATCGCCGGGCTTTTTTATGGCAAAAAAAAGCGGATCCTGGAGATCCGCAAAAGTTCACGTTGGCTTTAGTTATTCGAGTTGAGAAACTCTCGAAACGGGCAGTGACTTCAAGGGTTAAAAGAGGTGCCGCTCCGTTTCTGTGAGCAATTATCAGTCAGAATGCTTGATAGGGATAATCGTTCATTGCTATGCTACCTATCGCCATGAACTATCGTGGCGATGGAGGATGGATAATGAATATTCGTGATCTTGAGTACCTGGTGGCATTGGCTGAACACCGCCATTTTCGGCGTGCGGCAGACTCCTGCCACGTTAGCCAGCCGACGCTTAGCGGGCAAATTCGTAAGCTGGAAGATGAGCTGGGCGTGATGTTGCTGGAGCGGACCAGCCGTAAAGTATTGTTCACCCAGGCGGGAATGCTGCTGGTGGATCAGGCGCGTACCGTGCTGCGTGAGGTGAAAGTCCTTAAAGAGATGGCAAGCCAGCAGGGTGAGACCATGTCCGGGCCGCTGCATATTGGTTTGATTCCCACGGTCGGGCCGTACCTGCTACCGCATATTATCCCGATGCTGCACCAGACCTTTCCAAAGCTGGAAATGTATCTGCATGAAGCACAGACCCACCAGTTACTGGCGCAACTGGACAGCGGCAAACTCGATTGCGTGATCCTCGCGCTGGTGAAAGAGAGCGAAGCATTCATTGAAGTGCCGTTGTTTGATGAGCCAATGTTGCTGGCTATCTATGAAGATCACCCGTGGGCGAACCGCGAATGCGTACCGATGGCCGATCTGGCAGGGGAAAAACTGCTGATGCTGGAAGACGGTCACTGTTTGCGCGATCAGGCAATGGGTTTCTGCTTTGAAGCTGGAGCGGATGAAGATACGCATTTCCGTGCGACCAGCCTGGAAACTCTGCGCAACATGGTGGCGGCAGGTAGCGGGATCACTTTACTGCCTGCGCTGGCTGTGCCGCCGGAGCGCAAACGCGATGGGGTTGTTTATTTGCCGTGTATTAAGCCGGAACCACGCCGCACTATTGGCCTGGTTTATCGTCCGGGCTCACCGCTGCGCAGCCGCTATGAGCAGCTGGCAGAGGCCATCCGCGCAAGAATGGATGGCCATTTCGATAAAGTGTTAAAACAGGCGGTTTAAACCGTTTAACGCGGCTACCCGATAGGCTTCCGCCATCGTCGGGTAGTTAAAGGTGGTGTTGACGAAGTACTCAATAGTGTTGCCGCCACCTTTCTGTTCCATAATCGCCTGACCGATATGAATAATTTCGGCAGCACGCTCACCAAAGCAATGAATGCCCAGAATCTCTTTTGTTTCCCGATGGAACAAAATTTTCAGTGTGCCCACGTTCATGCCGACGATTTGTGCACGTGCCAGATGTTTGAACTGGGCGCGGCCCACTTCATATGGCACTTTCATCGCGGTCAGCTGCTGTTCGGTTTTGCCCACAGAGCTGATTTCCGGGATGGTGTAAATGCCGGTAGGGATATCTTCAATCAGATGTGCGGTGGCTTCACCTTTCACCAGCGCCTGCGCGGCAATGCGCCCCTGGTCATAGGCTGCCGACGCCAGACTCGGATAACCAATCACGTCGCCCACCGCGTAAACATGCGGCTGTGCGGTCTGATACATGCTGTTGACCTTCAGCTGTCCGCGGCTGTCAGTTTCCAGCCCAATGTTCTGTAACGCCAGCGAATCGGTATTACCGGTGCGACCGTTGGCATAGAGCAGACAGTCAGCTTTCAGTTTTTTGCCCGACTTCAGATGCATGATCACACCGTCGTCACAGCCTTCGATCTTCTCGTACTCTTCGTTGTGACGAATCACTACGCCACTGTTCCAGAAGTGATAGGAGAGAGAATCTGACATCTCTTGATCGAGAAATGCCAGCAGCCGATCGCGGGTGTTGATCAGATCCACTTTTACATCCATACCGCGGAAGATCGACGCATATTCACAGCCGATCACTCCAGCACCATAGATAAGTACATGGCGCGGTTCGTGGTGCATGCTAAGAATTGAGTCGCTGTCGTAAATGCGTGGATGGGTGAAATCAACATCTGTTGGATGATATGGACGAGAGCCGCAGGCAATAACAAATTTTTCAGCGGTTAGTGTCTCGACGCTGCCGTCCGGGCAATCCAGCGCCAGCGTGTGCTCGTCAACAAAGCGAGCGTTCCCCTGCAATATTTCACAGTGATTACGTTCGTAAAATCCCTGACGCATGCGCGTTTGTTGATTAATCACGTTATCGGCATGGTTAAGGATATCGGCAAAAGAAGAGCGGAGCAGTCGCGAATGGTCGCTGTAAAGTGGGTTTTGATTAAATTCTATAATGCGGCTGACGGCGTGACGGAGAGCTTTCGACGGGATGGTACCCCAGTGGGTGCAACCGCCGCCAACATTTTGATAACGCTCGATAACTGCGACGCGCGCACCTTGCTTAACCAGGCCCATTGCAGCGCCTTCGCCGCCGGGGCCGGAACCTATTACTATGGCATCGTAATCGTAGGAATGTGGCATGGTAGGGCTTACCTGTTCTTATACATAAAAGCAACAGAATGGTAACATTTTATCGCGGGTAAGCCAATTGATCCCCGTCATTTATCTGGCTATATCGTGAGCGGCCTTTGCTTTGTCTGTTTCTTACTTTTGACCTGAACGTTTTATTGGATTTTTATCGACGATACTCTCCGTTTAAGCGGCAGGTTTCCGATGTACGTAAAAGAACCGGCCAAAGAATTGCAGTAAATATGTTTTATTGCGTTACCGTTCATTCACAACACTGGAGCAATCCAGTATGTTCATTCTCTGGTATAGTGCCAGCAGTACTTTTGGCAAGGATTCAGACATCGTGATGGGCGTAAGAGCGCAACAAAAAGAAAAAACCCGCCGTTCGCTGGTGGAAGCCGCATTTAGCCAATTAAGTGCTGAACGCAGCTTCGCCAGCCTGAGTTTGCGTGAAGTGGCGCGTGAAGCGGGCATTGCTCCCACCTCTTTTTATCGGCATTTCCGCGACGTAGACGAACTGGGTCTGACCATGGTTGATGAGAGCGGTTTAATGCTACGCCAACTCATGCGCCAGGCGCGTCAGCGTATCGCCAAAGGCGGGAGTGTGATCCGCACCTCGGTCTCCACATTTATGGAGTTCATCGGTAATAATCCTAACGCCTTCCGGTTATTATTGCGGGAACGCTCCGGCACCTCCGCTGCGTTTCGTGCTGCCGTTGCGCGTGAAATTCAGCACTTCATTGCGGAACTTGCGGACTATCTGGAACTCGAAAACCATATGCCGCGTGCGTTTACTGAAGCGCAAGCCGAAGCCATGGTGACAATTGTCTTCAGTGCGGGTGCCGAGGCGTTGGACGTCGGCGTCGAACAACGTCGGCAATTAGAAGAGCGACTGGTACTGCAACTGCGAATGATTTCGAAAGGGGCTTATTACTGGTATCGCCGTGAACAAGAGAAAACCGCAATTATTCCGGGAAATGTGAAGGACGAGTAATGAAACAAGCAAATCAAGATAGAGGTACGCTGCTGCTGGCGCTGGTGGCTGGCTTATCGATTAATGGTACTTTCGCAGCGCTGTTTAGCTCCATTGTGCCATTTTCTGTATTCCCGATTATTTCCCTGGTGCTGACGGTTTATTGCCTGCATCAACGTTATCTTAATCGCACCATGCCGGTAGGCTTGCCGGGTCTGGCTGCTGCCTGTTTTATTCTCGGCGTACTGCTGTACAGCACGGTAGTTCGTGCGGAGTATCCGGATATCGGCTCTAACTTCTTCCCGGCAGTACTCTCCGTCATTATGGTGTTCTGGATTGGCGCGAAGATGCGTAACCGTAAGCAGGAAGTTGCTGAGTAATCGGAATCATGCCGGATGCTGATGCATCCGGCATGGGTTTTACTTCGCGGTCAGTAATACGCCGCACTCCATATGGTGCGTGTAGGGGAACTGATCAAACAGAGCCAGACGTTCAACCTTGTGCGTCTGGCTTAATGTTTCCAGATTCTTGCATAACGTTTCCGGATTGCAGGAGATATACAGAATACGCGGATACGCCTGCACCATTTTCTCGGTTTCACCGTCCAGACCGCTGCGTGGTGGGTCGACAAAAATGGTTTCGCACTGATAACTCTTTAAATCGATCCCTTGCAGGCGGTTAAACTCGCGTACGCCATTCATCGCCTGAGTAAATTCTTCTGCCGCCATACGAATAATTTGTACGTTATCAATATGGTTAGCGGCAATGTTGTATTGCGCGGCAGCGACCGACGGCTTAGCGATTTCGGTGGCTAATACCCGATCAAAATTGCGCGCCAGTGCTAATGAAAAGTTACCGTTGCCGCAGTACAGCTCCAGTAAATCGCCTTTTGAGCCTTTGGTTACGTCCAGCGCCCATTCCAGCATCTGAATATTCATCGCCGCGTTCGGCTGGGTAAAGCTGTTTTCTACCTGACGGTAGATCATCTCTTTCCCTGCGACCGGCAGACGTTCATCGATGTAATCTTGATCCAGCTCGATTTTGGTTTTCGTTGCCCGACCAATCAGATGCACATTCAGATTCTGCGCTCGCAGTGCATCGCGCAGGGCTTCCGCTTCCTGACGCCACTCATCATCCAGCTTCTTATGGTACAGCAGGGAAACCACCGCCTGATTACTCAGCGTGGTGAGGTAATCAATCTGGAACAACTTGTGGCGCAGAACGGGATTATTACGCACACCCGCAATCATCGCCGTCATCAACTGGTTGATAAGTTCACTGGCGGCGGGGAAGCTATCCACGCGGATGCGGCTTTTGGTTTGTTGATCGAAAATGATGTGATACAGGTCATCGCCATCGTGCCAGATGCGGAACTCCGCACGCATCCGGTAATGACTGACCGGCGAGCGAAACACTTCCGGAACCAGGTCAGAAAACGGTGCCATCATACTTTGCAAACGTACCACTTTTTCGGCTAACTGCGCTTCATACTGTTCTGTTGGAAGGTGTTCGGGGGTCATGATGTATCCTGAAAAATTAAAGTACGCGGCGATTGTAGGGATTGCTCATCAGATGTCCAGATCTTGATGAATTCCTATTTGTGAGCTACGTCTGGACAGTAACTTGTTACAACCTGTAGCATCCACTTGCCGGTCCTGTGAGTTAATAGGGAATCCAGTGCGAATCTGGAGCTGACGCGCAGCGGTAAGGAAAGGTGCGATGATTGCGTTATGCGGACACTGCCATCTGGTGGGAAGTCATCATCTCTTAGTATCTTAGATACCCCTCCAAGCCCGAAGACCTGCCGGCTAACGTCGCATCTGGTTCTCATCATCGCGTAATATTGATGAAACCTGCGGCATCCTTCTTCTATTGTGGATGCTTTACAATGATTAAAAAAGCTTCGCTGCTGACGGCGTGTTCTGTCACAGCCTTTTCTGCTTGGGCACAGGATACCAGCCCGGATACTCTCGTCGTTACTGCTAACCGTTTTGAACAGCCGCGCAGCACTGTGCTTGCACCAACCACCGTTGTGACGCGTCAGGATATCGACCGCTGGCAGTCGACCTCGGTTAATGATGTGCTGCGCCGTCTTCCGGGCGTCGATATCACCCAAAACGGCGGTTCAGGTCAGCTCTCATCTATTTTTATTCGCGGTACAAATGCCAGTCATGTGTTGGTGTTAATTGATGGCGTACGCCTGAATCTGGCGGGGGTGAGTGGTTCTGCCGACCTTAGCCAGTTCCCTATTGCGCTTGTCCAGCGTGTTGAATATATCCGTGGGCCGCGCTCCGCCGTTTATGGTTCCGATGCAATAGGCGGGGTGGTGAATATCATCACGACGCGCGATGAACCCGGAACGGAAATTTCAGCAGGGTGGGGAAGCAATAGTTATCAGAACTATGATGTCTCCACGCAGCAACAACTGGGGGATAAGACACGGGTAACGCTGTTGGGCGATTATGCCCATACTCATGGTTATGATGTTGTTGCCTATGGTAATACCGGAACGCAAGCGCAGACAGATAACGATGGTTTTTTAAGTAAAACGCTTTATGGCGCGCTGGAGCATAACTTTACTGATGCCTGGAGCGGCTTTGTGCGCGGCTATGGCTATGATAACCGTACCAATTATGACGCGTATTATTCTCCTGGCTCACCGTTGCTCGATACCCGTAAACTCTATAGCCAAAGTTGGGACGCCGGGCTGCGCTATAACGGCGAACTGATTAAATCACAACTCATTACCAGCTATAGCCATAGCAAAGATTACAACTACGATCCCCATTATGGTCGTTATGATTCGTCCGCGACGCTGGATGAGATGAAGCAGTACACCGTCCAGTGGGCAAATAACGTTACCGTTGGCCACGGTAATATTGGTGCGGGCGTTGACTGGCAGAAACAGACTACGACGCCGGGTACTGGTTATGTTGAGGATGGGTATGATCAACGTAACACTGGTATCTATCTGACCGGATTGCAACAAGTCGGCGATTTTACGTTTGAAGGCGCAGCCCGCAGCGACGATAACTCACAGTTTGGTCGTCATGGAACCTGGCAAACGAGTGCCGGTTGGGAATTCATCGAAGGCTATCGTTTTATCGCTTCTTATGGCACGTCGTACAAGGCACCTAATCTTGGGCAACTGTATGGTTTCTACGGAAATCCGAATCTGAATCCTGAGAAAAGCAAACAGTGGGAAGGCGCGTTTGAAGGCTTAACCGCTGGGGTGAACTGGCGTATTTCCGGATATCGTAACGATGTCAGTGATTTGATCGATTATGATGATCACACCCTGAAATATTACAACGAAGGGAAAGCGCGGATTAAGGGCGTCGAGGCGACCGCCAATTTTGATACCGGACCACTGACGCATACTGTGAGTTATGATTATGTCGATGCGCGCAATGCGATTACTGACACGCCGTTGTTACGCCGTGCTAAACAGCAGGTGAAATACCAGCTCGACTGGCAGTTGTATGACTTCGACTGGGGTATTACTTATCAGTATTTAGGCACTCGCTATGATAAGGATTACTCATCTTATCCTTATCAAACCGTTAAAATGGGTGGTGTGAGCTTGTGGGATCTTGCGGTTGCGTATCCGGTCACCTCTCACCTGACAGTTCGTGGTAAAATAGCCAACCTGTTCGACAAAGATTATGAGACAGTCTATGGCTACCAAACTGCAGGACGGGAATACACCTTGTCTGGCAGCTACACCTTCTGAACCACGTCCCACCGTGCTGGTGTTTGACTCCGGCGTCGGTGGGTTGTCGGTCTATGACGAGATCCGGCATCTCTTACCGGATCTCCATTACATTTATGCTTTCGATAACGTCGCTTTCCCGTATGGCGAAAAAAGCGAAGCGTTTATTGTTGAGCGAGTGGTGGCAATTGTCACCGCAGTGCAAAAACGTTATCCCCTTGCGCTGGCTGTGGTCGCCTGCAACACTGCCAGTACCGTTTCACTTCCTGCATTACGCGAAAAGTTCGACTTCCCGGTTGTTGGTGTCGTGCCGGCGATTAAACCTGCTGCACGTCTGACGGCAAATGGCATTGTCGGATTACTGGCAACCCGCGGAACAGTTAAACGTTCTTATACTCATGAGCTGATCGCGCGTTTCGCTAATGAATGCCAGATAGAAATGCTGGGCTCGGCAGAGATGGTTGAGTTGGCTGAAGCGAAGCTGCATGGCGAAGATGTTTCTCTGGATGCGCTAAAACGTATCTTGCGTCCGTGGTTAAGAATGAAAGAGCCGCCAGATACCGTTGTACTGGGGTGTACCCATTTCCCTCTACTACAAGAAGAACTGTTACAGGTGCTGCCAGAGGGAACCCGGCTGGTGGATTCTGGCGCAGCGATTGCTCGCCGAACGGCCTGGTTGCTAGAGCATGAAGCCCCGGATGCAAAATCTGCCGATGCGAATATTGCCTTTTGTATGGCAATGACGCCAGAAGCTGAACAATTATTGCCCGTTTTACAGCGTTACGGCTTCGAAACGCTCGAAAAACTGGCAGTTTTAGGCTGATTTGGTTGAATGTTGTGCGGTCAGAAAATTATTTTAAATTTCCTCTTGTCAGGCCGGAATAACTCCCTATAATGCGCCACCACTGACACGGAACAACGGCAAACACGCCGCCGGGTCAGCGGGGTTCTCCTGAGAATCTCAACAGAGAAAAGCAAAAAAATGCTTGACTCTGTAGCGGGAAAGCGTATTATGCACACCCCGCGCCGCTGAGAAAAAGCGAAGCGGCACTGCTCTTTAACAATTTATCAGACAATCTGTGTGGGCACTCGAAGATACGGATTCTTAACGTCGCAAGACGAAAAATGAATACCAAGTCTCAAGAGTGAACACGTAATTCATTACGAAGTTTAATTCTTTGAGCATCAAACTTTTAAATTGAAGAGTTTGATCATGGCTCAGATTGAACGCTGGCGGCAGGCCTAACA
>OJWN01000094.1_pt1 | contig 30442 bp, 35 predicted proteins | sample 1600501 | NCBI WGS metagenome assembly OJWN01 (sample SAMN04436597, study PRJEB24849) | human gut metagenome | biome: human gut; feature: NICU; material: stool | host: Homo sapiens | place: USA: Saint Louis, MO | collected 2009-11-16
TCCTGTTTACCTCTTTCTCAGGGAGTTTAGTCTCCAGGATTCCCGGGGCGGTTCACAGTAATCATGCCGGGTCTGGCTGGCTAACACCCCATTATAAGGGGTACGAATAAAGTAACGGGGCTTCACGCAGGGATGGACAGATTGCTCTGATATACAGCCGACGACGTCCCGCTGCAACATCATCACGCAGATGCTTCATTTTCATATTTGGGACCTCCTTTTGATTTCTCGTTTAACTTTTGCTGTTACCAGACTTTAATCTATTTTAACAATTCAAGAATTTTTTATAAAATGCTCAAAGATGAAAGCGTTACTGAACCAACCAGCTTGGCTGATGTTTTCTATAGATAAAAAGATCATCAGCAAAAACTGATAGCCTGAATCACCTTTACTACCAATCATGTATGAAGAAAACACGCACAAACAATTGACAATGATTATCATTTGCATTAAAAAGACTACGTAGTATTTTTATTTCATGAGGAACTATACCCGCCAGCAATCTGAGTAGCGAAAGCTGTTCATCCCCAATATTTTTGCTGGCGGGTTCTTTTCTCATTAATGGCGAGGGGGCGGGACAAAAAGCCGGTTCTTTATCCCTAAATAACAGCATGATTTCAGTCCATGCAAAATCTGATTTACCAGCTCACATAATAACCTGATGATACATGGGTTTTCCCTGATCATGATGGGAAGGCTCAGAACGCCATATTCAGTTTCCCGTAGTGGAACATCACGCCCAGCTTAAAGCGCTCCCGATTTCGGTATCCCCTGGCTTTTATCCTCAGTAGCCTGATCTTACTGTTAAGCGCCTCCGCGTTTCCGTTTGAGACACATGGCATTCAGGATCCCGTAAAGCCTTTTTCCTATCGTTTTCGCGGCGTTTTTCATCATAGGAACGTCACTGTTGGCCGCCAGAGCCAGCCATCTCTCCCAGTCATTACGTCTTTCCTCACTCCATGGCCTGTTCCAGATATCCTTTGCCAGCTCTTTCAGCGCCCAGCACTGGCTTGTCAGCTTCATCTGTGCACGCAGCCATATCAGCTTTTCCTGCCTGGATTTGGTCATCCATTTATCGCTGTACTGCCACAGGAAGCGGGCCCCCTTTGCCTGACGCCAACTTTCAACAGGGAGGTGCGGATGTTCATTCTGACGGGTTTTATCAACCACTTCGCCAAGTTGCTTTGCTACATGGAAGCGGTCGAAGGCGATTTTCTCAACCGCACAGGGTAAGTGGATACGCGCTGCTCTTATATAGCCTGCATTCATGTCCATTGAGAGCGTTTTGATAGCCAGCAACTGCTCGTCAGTAAGCGTGCGAAGATAGCCGGCGAGGCTCTCTGTGCCACAATCGTCCGTTAAGGCCAGCGCACGACCATCGCGATCGGAGATCACCGTTATATAACGATGGCCTTTTTTAAAGGCGACCTCATCCACATTGTCAGCACCAGTGATATAAGACGGATAGCAAAGCGCACGCGCTGTTTGTCACCGTGAAAAACGACGGTGCGACGGCAAAAGCCAATAACAACGAGAGCGTCGTGCGCATTCCTCTGCACTGACAGTTGATTCTTAGAACGTAGAGGCCTGGATTGCTGCCAGGCTTTTATTGCACTACCAGCTACGGCTAAAAGATAAGCGTCCCGGGAAGTACATAGCGCTTACAAAATATCCGACATGAAGCATACTGGAAACGAGGCGTATTGTTATTGTTGTTCATATTGGCTTCCGTGGCGGAAATATCAGGGGGTAGCTACATATCCCCCATGCAGCCAAGGCAACGATGTTAACTCTCGTCACCTGTTCCTTTCGACAGAGCCAACCTCGCAGAGGGCCAGATCTTACAACTTCACCTCAGTGATACAAAACACAAAAATACAAAACAATTTGATACAAATCATCCCTCTTATTTTAAATAAATCCATCTTGCAAGCCTACCAATCAGAAGGTAGCATGTGTAGTATCGCAAACATAAAGAGAAACTGCTCATGAATTATGTTATCTGCACTACCATTGTCGCCCTTGGTCTCATTCTGACAGGCTACGCAACTGCTGCAGATGAAATTAATCGTCAGGACGTTGTTGGTTTGATGCCGTCAGACTATATTTCTGTTGGTAATCTATATACACCAGAAGAGGTGGCAACTGCGCTTAAAGACAAAGCGGAGCAGGCAGGAGGTTCTCATTTCCGAATCACTTCATTGGGAGGAAAAAATAAACTTGATGGAACTGCCATTATCTATCGTTAAAATATGTATAATAGTCCCTTTAATACATAACAGGTAAAGCCGTGTCTACTTATGAGAATATACTTCGCATAACGGATACTCTGATCCAGCAACGCGGATTTTTGGGGTTCAGTTACGCAGATCTGGAAAAAGAAATTGGTATCAGAAAAGCCAGTATTCATCACCATTTCCCGAGGAAAACTGATCTTGGTATAGCCTACTGCCAATACAAAACAGAAGTATTTGATAGACTTAATATAACTCTCCATAATGTTTCTTCTGGTGTACAACGTCTCAGGACATATCTTGATGCATTTGCTGGTTGTGCTGAAAGAGGGGAAATGTGCGGTATTTATGCCATGCTATCCGACAGCCATCAGTTTTCTCCTGAATTACAGGAGGCTGTAAGTCAACTGGCACATCAGGAGATACAGATGATTAAAGATATTATCACCTCCGGGCAGAATAGTGGAGAGTTCAAAACAGTTCTTCTTCCGGATGAGCTCGCCGTTATAGTCTGTTCTACACTAAAGGGGGCACTGATGTTAAATCGACTTCCACCACATGATACCTATTCAGGAACCGTTAACGCTTTAATTAAAATGCTTGATACCCGTACTTAATCCTTTTTAGTGCATATAATTTTCCACCCGGAGAATGAAATGAAAAAATTTATTAATGTTTACATTAAATCAGATTATGACATAGTTATTCTTCGCCTGTCTGTTATTATAATATTTATGCTCTTCGGGACCTATAAATGGTTTGATTTTGAAGTGATGGCCCTCAAGCCCCTGATTTCTCCCACGTGGCTGAATATCCTGTACATTATGTTTGGTGTTCATGGGGGGAGCTATTTCCTCGGCATAGTGGAAACTATCACTTTTCTAGCACTGAGTATCGGCTTCTTCAGGCCTGCTGCTGGCATACTGGGAGATATTATCGTTATTGTTACAGGTTTAGTCACACTAAGTCTGTTACCACAACTGGGAAAAGTTGACAGTTTTGTCATCAAAGATGTGCTGCTGTTAGGTGCTGGTAGTGTCCTGCTGAAATATGATTTGAAAAATCATTTAAATATCAAAAACTGATTTTTCACTTCGGTGATGAACGTTTGCGTATTTTCATGGAAAGAGATTACCTAATCCCCCTCGTTCTCCTTCATGTTAATACGCAACGTTATGGAAAACAAAAATACCCTGAGTAAAAAGGTCCGTAGGCAGGCGAGTACTTTTATTTTCCGCTAGTTTTACTTTCCCATCGAAGGCCCCATACATCACTACGCCCACGAAACAACCGACGAAATAACGCAACTTTCTCATCCGTGGATAATACGGAAACGCACTGCACAGGACTCTGCGGTTTACGTCGCCATTCAATCCCATAAGCTTCAAGTGATGTCTTCCCTCAGTGCTGCTAATTCATCACTGTCAGATTTATGAACCATATTCGTTACCTGTATCCGAACCACTGAAGCACCACAGCAGAAATTCGGGTCCCCTACACTGATTACAGCGCCCCCTCTGCTGCCTATTAACTCAAGCACCTCCCAACAACTTACGGAAACTTAATTCTAATACAGCTGTAATTCAGTTGTGTCGTGGTCGGCCGCGGTTACTTTTTTCGGGAAGTCTGCTACGCATCAGAATAATACCGTGTTCTTTCTGATCCTGTTTAGCCAGGTAGCTAAGGGCGTAACGTAAACCGTTAGACTGGCCCCCTGAATCTCCAGACAACCAATATCACTTAAATAAGTGATAGTCTTAATACTAGTTTTTAGACTAGTCATTGGAGAACAGATGATTGATGTCTTAGGGCCGGAGAAACGCAGACGGCGTACTACACAGGAAAAGATCGCTATCGTTCAGCAGAGCTTTGAACCGGGAATGACGGTCTCCCTTGTTGCCCGGCAACATGGTGTGGCAGCCAGCCAGTTATTTCTCTGGCGTAAGCAATACCAGGAGGGAAGTCTTACTGCTGTGGCTGCCGGAGAACAGGTCGTTCCTGCCTCTGAACTTGCTGCCGCCATGAAGCAGATTAAAGAACTCCAGCGTCTGCTCGGCAAAAAAACGATGGAAAATGAACTCCTTAAAGAAGCCGTTGAATATGGGCGAGCAAAAAAGTGGATAGCGCACGCGCCCTTATTGCCCGGGGATGGGGAGTAAGCTTCGTCAGCCGTTGTCTCCGGGTGTCGCGTGCGCAGTTGCACGTCATTCTCAGACGAGCCGATGACTGGAAGGACGGCCGCCGCAGCCGTCACACGGATGATACGGATGTGCTTCGCCGTATACACCATGTTATCGGAGAGCTGCCCACGTATGGTTATCGTCGGGTATGGGCGCTGCTTCGCAGACAGGCAGAACTTGATGGTATGCCTGCGATCAATGCCAAACGTGTTTACCGGATCATGCGCCAGAATGCGCTGTTGCTTGAGCGAAAACCCGCTGTACCGCCATCGAAACGGGCACATACCGGCAGAGTGGCTGTGAAAGAAAGTAATCAGCGATGGTGCTCTGACGGGTTCGAGTTCCGCTGTGATAACGGAGAAAAACTGCGGGTCACGTTCGCGCTGGACTGCTGTGACCGTGAGGCACTGCACTGGGCGGTCACAACGGGTGGCTTCGACAGTGAAACAGTACAGGACGTCATGCTGGGAGCAGTGGAACGCCGCTTTGGCAGCGAGCTTCCGGCGTCTCCAGTGGAGTGGCTGACGGATAATGGTTCATGCTACCGGGCGAATGAAACACGTCAGTTCGCCAGGATGTTGGGACTTGAACCGAAGAACACGGCAGTGCGGAGTCCGGAGAGTAACGGAATAGCAGAGAGCTTCGTGAAAACGATAAAGCGTGACTACATAAGTATCATGCCCAAACCAGACGGGTTAACGGCAGCAAAGAACCTTGCAGAGGCGTTCGAGCATTATAACGAATGGCATCCGCATAGTGCGCTGGGTTATCGCTCGCCACGGGAATATCTGCGGCAGTGGGCCAGTGATGGGTTAAGTGATAACAGGTGTCTGGAAATATAGGGGCAAATCCATTGTCAGCGCCAACAATGTGGGCTGACATGATAAAGCTGTCTAGGAAATCGTTCGCCTCCTCAGCGGACAATCCAAATGGTGATTGTCTCTGTTAAACGTTTATTTTGAAGGTCGACTGAATAAGGTGATGACGCTGTAGAATTTTTCACGTGCCACAGAATTTTGAACGCTTTCTCTTACAATATTTCAATGTTTCTATCAGTATTCGCCGGAAGAAGTCATCGACCAAATCATCCCAGTCGTCTCGCACCACTGACCATTCATGGTTGACATGTGGTGGAAATCCGCTTCTACAGTAACCATTTTTTATTCGCAAAACCGAACACGCCATACGGATAGCTGTTAACTGGCATGCCGAGGCAGTCGTTATTTATATTTGGTTTTGTCAATAATCTTTATTTTTTGTAAAAAGTAAATATAAATTATTCTCATTATTGTTTGTATTTGTGTATTGTCTTGCCGGTTAACATGATCGGAGATTAGTAATATGCGAATAACCACTCTGGCTTCCGTAGTCATTCCCTGTCTCGGATTTTCAGCCAGCAGCATAGCTGCTGCAGAGGATGTGATGATTGTCTCTGCATCCGGCTATGAGAAAAAGCTGACTAACGCAGCCGCCAGTGTTTCTGTGATTAGCCAGGAGGAATTGCAGTCCAGCCAGTACCACGATCTGGCGGAGGCTCTGAGATCAGTAGAGGGTGTGGATGTTGAAAGTGGTACGGGTAAAACCGGTGGGCTGGAAATCAGCATCCGAGGAATGCCAGCCAGTTACACGCTGATACTGATTGATGGTGTTCGTCAGGGCGGAAGCAGTGACGTGACTCCCAACGGTTTTTCTGCCATGAATACCGGGTTCATGCCCCCTCTGGCCGCCATTGAGCGTATTGAGGTTATCAGGGGGCCGATGTCCACACTGTATGGCTCTGATGCGATGGGCGGTGTGGTGAATATCATTACCAGAAAGAATGCAGACAAATGGCTCTCTTCCGTCAATGCAGGGCTGAATCTGCAGGAAAGCAACAAATGGGGTAACAGCAGCCAGTTTAATTTCTGGAGCAGTGGTCCCCTTGTGGATGATTCTGTCAGCCTGCAGGTACGCGGTAGCACACAACAGCGTCAGGGCTCATCGGTCACATCACTGAGCGATACAGCAGCCACGCGTATTCCTTATCCCACGGAGTCACAGAATTATAATCTTGGTGCACGTCTTGACTGGAAGGCGTCGGCGCAGGATGTGCTCTGGTTTGATATGGATACCACCCGGCAGCGTTATGATAACCGGGATGGGCAACTGGGGAGTCTGACGGGGGGATATGACCGGACCCTGCGCTATGAGCGAAACAAAATTTCAGCTGGCTATGATCATACTTTCACCTTCGGAACATGGAAATCGTATCTGAACTGGAACGAGACAGAAAATAAAGGTCGTGAGCTCGTACGCAGTGTACTGAAGCGCGACAAATGGGGGCTTGCCGGTCAGCCGCGGGAGCTTAAGGAATCGAACCTTATCCTGAATTCATTACTGCTTACCCCTCTGGGAGAATCTCATCTGGTTACGGTGGGGGGCGAGTTTCAGAGCTCGTCCATGAAAGACGGAGTTGTCCTTGCCAGCACAGGTGAAACTTTCCGGCAGAAAAGCTGGTCGGTATTTGCTGAGGATGAGTGGCATCTCACGGATGCACTTGCGCTGACTGTGGGCAGCCGCTATGAACATCATGAGCAATTCGGGGGACACTTCAGTCCGCGTGCATATCTGGTCTGGGATGTGGCAGATGCCTGGACGCTGAAAGGCGGTGTGACCACGGGATATAAGGCACCCAGAATGGGGCAGCTACATAAAGGGATTAGTGGTGTATCCGGGCAGGGAAAAACAAATCTACTTGGTAACCCCGACCTGAAGCCGGAAGAGAGCGTCAGTTATGAGGCTGGGGTGTATTACGATAACCCCGCCGGTCTGAATGCCAATGTCACAGGTTTTATGACTGACTTCTCCAACAAGATTGTCTCTTATTCCATAAATGATAACACCAATAGCTATGTAAACAGCGGAAAGGCCCGGTTGCATGGTGTGGAATTTGCCGGCATATTGCCGCTGTGGTCAGAGGATGTCACGCTGTCACTGAATTACACCTGGACCCGAAGTGAACAACGTGATGGTGATAACAAAGGTGCGCCGCTGAGTTATACCCCTGAACACATGGTGAATGCGAAACTGAACTGGCAGATCACCGAAGAGGTGGCATCATGGCTGGGTGCCCGTTATCGCGGGAAAACACCACGTTTCACCCAGAATTATTCGTCACTGAGCGCTGTACAGAAGAAAGTGTATGATGAGAAAGGAGAATACCTGAAAGCCTGGACGGTGGTGGATGCAGGTCTGTCGTGGAAGATGACGGATGCCCTGACGCTGAATGCTGCGGTGAATAACCTGCTCAACAAGGATTACAGTGACGTGAGCCTGTACAGTGCCGGTAAGAGTACGCTGTATGCCGGTGATTACTTCCAGACGGGATCATCAACAACAGGATATGTGATACCTGAGCGAAATTACTGGATGTCGCTGAACTATCAGTTCTGATAATAACAAAACGCTATCACTGACGGTAGAATACGTTGCCACTGCAACTCCTGGCGGAACAGTGGCAACGTATTAGGTTAAGTGCATTTCCGATCCGCTAATGAGATTTCGTTACCAACAACTAATATCGTCACAGGAAATGCACGGATTATTTTTAACTTATCATTTACATACTTGTCCAGAGTGTAAGCGCACCGTGAAGGACGTGGGGTAAAAATTAGTGTACAGAGAGAGTGACGTTCCAGGGCAACAACTCTTTCATGCGGTTGGCAGGCCAGGTGTTGATTACACTGATCACGTGGCGTAGCCACGTTTCCGGCTCGATTCCGTTAAGTTTTGCAGCTACCGATCAGGCTGTACATCACTGCCGCACTATCGCTCGTCATCTCAAAGTCCGGTCTCGTCAGCAGGAAGGTATCATTCTCTCCCGCCATTTTTCCGGGGGCCCGGTCAGATAAGTCCCTTTGTCTATCGCTGACTCCTGGCTCATAACCCGGTTAGCAGAATGCAGGGTCACCACCTCGCCACGACCAAATCCGGATAAGTCAATTGCACCTTCTCAATCGCCATTTTGTCACAATTAAGTTTGATAAATCATGTCACCTCTGCACTGAATCTGCTCCAGTGCCTCATTGGTCTCCGTCCACCCCTTTAAACTGCCGGATAAGACTGCTGCACAGCGCCTTCCCCGGAATCAAATCACTTTCCCTGTCCGCCACAATCCGCTTCATGCCACCTCGTATTTTGTTTCAGAGACCGGAATCTGCCAGAAAGTGACTACGCGTGCACATATCGGTTTTCTGGGTTACATGCATCGTGTTATTTTCTGAAATGCAAAATAATAAAAAACAAGGACACATAATGAAGGATGAAATACACAGTACCAGCATCAACCCGGATGTTGTTGAGCAGTTTCTGGCCCTTATGAACACACATTGTAAATCCTCAGAAGAGGCGCTCGCCATGTTGAGTACGCTTTGTTACAACCTGATGGTGACATGTGGTATCCATTCCATGGACAGCCAGATGCTCAATGGGCATGGGATATCCATGCAACTTCAGGGGATTGATATTGCCGAAAGGCCAGGTAAGAATATTCACTAACCTGAACAGGGTCTGAAAACGCTGTCTTTTCAGGCCTCTGCAGGCAAAAACTGATGACAACAAAATTTCTGCGTTTGTACCCCACCGATGAAAAAGACAAAAACTCACACCGGGCTTCTAGCCAGTAAAGATAAAACCCGACGTGTCAGCCTCTACGAAACGCCAACGGCATGGTGTATCAGGGGGCAGGAGTGCTACAGCAAAAGTACAGGACGCCGCTGTGGCAGCCACGACAGTCTGAGCAGACTGCGCCTGGACAGCATTAAGCCTGTTGAATGAGTGGTGGCACCATGAAAGATAACAACACAACCGCCACCCCAGAAGCCTGGAAAATGCGTTTTCTGGCCAACGGGACATCCGGCACATGGTTTTACACTGACGACATTACAGTCACTGACGCGTGGCTTCGCGCGCACCCGGATGATGTGGAGGTTATCCCTCTCTGCCGGATACCACCCCGTCAGCATTCCCATGAACAACATATTGAAGAACTCCGTGCAGCCCTGGCCCGGATGCTGCATATGCATCATATGATGCTGGAAACCACGCATTACAGGGAAAACATCACCGATGCCCGTTGTATCCGTGAAATGCATGAAGCTCCATTACAGGCGCTCAATATTCTGGCCAGATACCCGCATAAAAAGGACGAGGTGTGACGCATGTGGCTACTGATTTTCTGGCTTTCATCTCCCTTTAATGTCTCTTCCGGTGATGCCCGGCAGCCCACACTGGCGGTGCACAGCCAGGCATTTCATACCGAACGGGCCTGTCGCGATGCATTGCACGCCATTAAAAAGGAGAATGTTGGCGAATTTTCTCTGCGGGGCGTTTGTGTTTCTGACGGAAATACGAAGGAGGAAGCTGAGAGCTCATGACGGATATTACTGACAGACATACACTTCGCCGTATGTCCTGGTCGGAACTCTTCACGGCAGCACAGGAAGCGGAATTTCAGCGTGATTACGAGCGTGCCAGAATAGTGTGGTCATTCGCCTTACATGTTGCAACAACCACGATTAACAAAAATCTGGCCATAGCTCATATTCGACGCTGCAATACTTTGTTGCATAAATCAAAAACAGTACCCGGAAACAACACGGGGGGCCGGTCAGTGTGCCTGAGACCCCAACATCCCCGGAGATGACTGACATTCCGGACTGACGCAGTTGCTGCATATCTGTGGCAATACGTTGTATCCAGCCAGACAGGTTATCCCGCGTAGTGACAATTAACCCGCTTTCCTGCACCAGCTTCAGCCGGGCCGTCGGGGATTTTACCAGCCGGAAATATCAGTAAAACAACATATCATTATGCCATGGTGTACGCGGCCAGTGTACGCTTACTTAAGGAATGAGGGATAAATTGGATATTATTACTTCACTTTGCTTTTTTATGAGATTCATCACATAAGTGGGGTTTTACTGTTAAATAATCTGAATTTATTTGATATCCGTAAAGCAGATGTCTCAGTTCGCTGTTTCCAACTTTTGTTATTCCTCTGGGGCGAATGCTGTTTCCGCTGGAATATTCACCTGGCACCAGTCCCAGAAAAGCCATGAGCTGTTCAGGATTGGAAAATCGCGAAAAATCACCCAGTTCAGCAACCAGGGTTATTGCGATTAGTTGACCAACACCTTTAAGAGCCTGCAACTGGCAGACCAGATTGCACAGAGATCACTCAGGTAACAGGCGAGATATTTCCTGATCGAGTTGAAGTATGCGATCTTCAATCTGCTCCAGATTCTGACAATAATGTTGAAAGCAATCTGTTGAGATAGCAGACCAAATGATTGAGCGAGCGTTAGTGATGACAAACGTATCCAGGTACTTCTTATCTCATGGTGTTTTGGTGGATTTCTTGAGGCGGCAGCCGGATACGGTACAGCGGTAGCAATCCCCATTGGTATACTGATTGCTCTGGGCTTTAACCCACTAAAAGCAGCGATTGCATCACTGGTTGCTAATACAGTCCCTACAGCGTTTGGGGCAGTAGGTATACCTGTCTCTGTACTTGCTGAACAAGTTAATTTACCTGTAACCACACTCAGCGGGACAATTATTCTTCAACTGGCACTGTTCAACATTCTGCTTCCTTTCGTCATCGTCGCGATTATCGGTGGTGGTATGAAGACTATACGAGGCGTTGGACTAATTACCCTGATGTGTGGTGTCAGTACATTAATTCCCCAGTATCTGGTGGCTGTTAATCTTGGCGCGGAACTCCCGGCTTTCGCGGGTAGTCTTGTCAGTCTGATAGTAATAGTCTTTATGGCGAAAAACCGTAAAGAAAAAACCGCCCCTGAATTGGGGATGCGGACGATTTCCTGGACTGCTTTATTATGCCAGCCCACATTGTTGGCGGTACATTTCAGGGCTGACTGCACCCAGCGATAATTTTATACGCCGCTCGTTATACCATCTGATGTAAGCATCTACATGCTGCATGAACTTTTCTGGCGTGATGCCCGACCATTTACGCCCATAATACATTTCCGTTTTCAGTCTGCCGAAAAAACCTTCGCATGCGGCATTATCAGGTGAACATCCTTTACGGGACATTGAGCGAATAAGACCTGCTGCATTCACTCTTTCCAGCCAGCCTGGCCAGCGATAATGCCCACCTCTGTCACTGTGTATCACCGGTCGTTCGCCAGCATTTAACGTTTCGACAGCGCTATCCAGCATAGTGTTGACCAGCTCAGCATCGGGGCGTGTACTGAGAGACCAGCTAATAACTTTTCCATCGAAGCAGTCCACCACCGGTGACAGCCAGACTTTACCTGCAGGGAGTTGGAACTCCGTGATATCTGTCAGCCATTTCTGATTAGGTTGCTACGCCTTAAAATCTCTGGCGATAAGGTTATCCGGAGCCGGTCCGATTTCTCCGCAATATGAGTTGTAGCGACGACGACGGTTACGGCTGACGACAAGCTGTTCCTCCACCATAAGTCTGCGTACAACCTTTTCTGATAGCCGCCCCCCCTCATGCCTGAGCATCGCATGCAGGCGACGATAGCCATAACACTGGTAATTACTGTTAAATATATCTGTCAGCATCGTACGTATCGTGGCGTATTTATCACCGGCTTTCAGTGCAGCCCGGTGATAAAAATAACTGCTACGGGTAAGGCCCAGAACATGAAGTAATTCTGTCAGGGGATATGTTTGCCTCAGGGCATCAGCGATCTTTGTTTTTTCTCTGTTGTTCAGGTGACTGATACTGATGCCCGGGTCTTTTTTTATGATTTCCTCCGCCTTTTTCAGAATATCCAGCTCCATCTGCCGGCGGCGTATTTCCTGATTCAGTCGGGCGACTTCCTCCCGCAACGCATCGCGTTCTGCCTCCAGGGAAGGTTCGTTATGTTTACGCATAGTCTGGTAAGCACTGTTGCCGATAATTTCATCTTTCTATTTATACAATACCGCACGACTGACACCAATACGCCTGGCGATCTCACTGGCTGATACTTGTCGTGTACAGAGTGCCATGACAGCCTGACGTTTGACTTCTGGTTCAAAGGGCGCAACCGGACTGGTCTTACTGGTAAATATACGTCGTCTGTCGGGATAAAGTTCATTAACCCAGCGAGCGGGCACATCACTGCTGGGATAACCCAGAGTTCTGCTGGTAAACACCAGGCAGCAGCCGTGGTTAAGATAATGTTCAACGGCAACCTGTTTTGCTCATCTGTGTAACGGGCCTTATGACGAATGGATTCTTTTGCTCCGCCACCGGCTTCCCATGAACGGAGCCAACGCCGCAGATTTCTTTTCTAAGGGTAGCCCAGTTCGCGTACGACGGGAGCCAGCTTCTTACCATATTTGAAATAAAGCTCAATGGCGCGGATTTTTTCTTCTTCAGTAAACATGTTTTATCTCCTGAGAGTCCAGGAAATCGTCCACATCCCCCAACGAGCTGCTGTTTAAATTCGGGAGGATAATTAGGGCAGCCTTTTCGCCTGCCGGGAGTCACATTTTTCTGCATATCTGACACTTTGGTTCCCACTACTTATTTGGTGGACACCACTTTGTCTAATTCGTCAGATTCTGACCAGACGGTTCAGGCTGTACGCTTACAGTTGTTCAGGAGTAATAGTCCAAAGTATCGGGAATTTTCCAGACAATCCTGATAATACGCTTATGAACATTACAACACGCTCATGCGGAACCTGGATGGGGGAAGGAACGGTGAAGCTGTTAGCGAATGACTGGCGTTTGTATAAACGCCGGTCATGATGAATGATATTTCAGAATATACCTCGGGCTAAAATACCGGGACAGAGATCAGGCATGATTAATCTGCAGCATTTTTAATAACAGAAGTACTGAGCTTACTTTACCTTTGATGATGGAATAGTTATTTCCGTCGGTACTCATTTTTCCCTGAAATAATGTCACGGATGTTTCTTCCTGCTGATCCTGCAGGCGCAGTCGTAAGGTCATATTTTTAATGAGCTGAGATCCGGGTGGCAAGGGGTATTTGCTGTCAGATACTGGGCGACTGAGTCTGATGTGGCGCGTATACAGCCCGTTTTCGTACAGGGTGGCCTCTGTTATGGTGTCAGTGACCAGCATGTGGGAGACAATGCTGTATTCTTTTTTAAAGCACCCACCAGAAACGGTGATTGTAATGATAATGGTCTTCTCGATCGAGATGTAAATACCCGTTTCGTTATACTGTCCGTATCGGAACCATGAGAACTCAGTTTGAGGTGTACTGGCAATAGCGGACACAACCATTTGTTCTTTTTTTAAGCAGCCATCTGATGATATTTTTCCCTGAAGGCTGCCGGGGAGATATTCCCCAGACGAGAGTGACGACGCTGACGATTGTAGAAAATCTCAATGTATTCCCGTATTACTGAGATGGCTTCATCCCGGTTATTAAAACGATAGTGGCTCAGGCTCTCATTTTTCAGCGTTCCCCAGAAGCTTTCCATCGGAGCGTTGTCGTAACAGTTACCTTTACGCGACATTGATGTTTTCAGACCAAACTGCTCCTGTATGACCCGGTAATCGTATGCGCAGTACTGTGAACCTCGATCAGAGTGGTGGATTAGCCCGGCAGGTGGGCGCTGGCTCCTGAGCGCCATAAACAGGGCTTTACCTGTCAGCTCTTTTGTCATGCGCTCTCCCATGGCGTAGCCGACAATTTCGCACGTATAAACATCTTTGATGCCAGCGAGGTACAACCATCCCTCCTGTGTGGCAACATACGTCAGGTCCGCCACCCAGACCTGATTTGGTGCTGTAGGAGCGAACGTCTGGTTCAGCAGATTTGGCGCAACTGGCAGATTGTGGTTCGAGTTCGTAGTCGCTCTGAACTTGCGTTTCTGCTTACAGCGTAGCCTTAGCTCCTTACGAAGACGTGCCAGTCGGTCACGACCAACGATGATGCCATTCTCTGCCAGCTCCGTCTGGAGCCGCCGGGTTCCATATGTTTCGCGAGTGCGGATATGTGCCACCTTAATCTCCAGTTTTAGCCGCTCATCACTTTGTTTTCTGTCTGAGGGTTCATGCTGTACCCAGTTGTAATAACCGCTCCTGGATACACCAAATACCTGACACATCGCTTCAATGGGAAATTGTTGTCGCCATTGTTCGATTAACGCGTATTTTTCAGCGACTCCTGTGCAAAATACGCTGTTGTAGATTCAATCTGTCAATGCAACACCCCTTTCAATTATCTCTTTCGGTGTTTTGAACTTCAGTGTCTTTCTCGGTCTGTTGTTTAGCTGAGCAGCAACCAGATCTAGTTCATGTTGAGTATATTGGGCAAGACATGTCTTTTTAGGAAAGTACTGCCGAATTAGCCCATTTGTGTTCTCATTTGTTCCCCGCTGCCAAGGACTCTGAGGATCGCAGAAGTAAACTTTAACGCCGGTGCTGACAGTAAATTCTAGATGTCTGGCCAGTTCCATTCCTCTGTCCCATGTCAGTGATTTTCTGAGTTCTGACGGTAAACTCAGGAATTTGTCGGTAAGAGCCTGATTTACTGAGACAGAATCTTTGCCCCTGAGTCTAAGGATGATCGTATAACGTGATTTTCGGTCTACAAGTGTGGCTATATGAGAGTTTTTTGTACCTGAGACTAAATCGCCCTCCCAATGCCCTAGAGAGCGTCTGTTATCGATATTTCGGGAACGTTCGTGAATTGGTGTTCCGTTCACTATGTTAATCGTACCTCTTTCGCCTTTGCGGGTATGACGCCTGCCATGGCGAAGGCTATGCGACCGTCGCAGATGCTGTATATTCAGGTGGTGTAGCGCTTCACGGCTACGAAAGTACAGCGTTTTATAAATTGTCTCAGGTGATATTCGCAGCGTTTTTTGACGTGGTTTTGTTCGCCTTAACCATCCTGATATTTGCTCTGGAGACCATTTCATCTCCAGCTTTTCCAGAACAAGCTTTCGCAATGGTAAATTTTGATCCAGTAAGCACGGTTTTGGCCTTTTCGCCATTCTGTTGGCTCGGTTATTAGCATCAACAGCTTTGTAATAGCGTCTGCCCCGATTACGCTGAACTTCACGTGAGATCGTCGAAGGACTGCGATTCAGCGCAGTAGCTATCGCACGAATGCTCATTTTGGCTGACAAACCAGCTCGTATCTCCTCGCGCTCAGACAGTGTCAGGTGAGCTACAGCCCGCTTACGCTCATGGGGTTTTATGCCGCCAGTATCCCTTAACATAGTGAAGATCGTTCCGGGTTTTGAACCCAGGATATTCGCTATTTCACTGAAGCCTGTTCCGTTCTTCCATAGTTCAAAAACAGAGGCTTTTTCCTCTGCTGTAAATGTTCGTCTCATTCAAAAAACCTCCGCAACCCCATGTTTTCACATAACTGTTGCGTTGACCAATTGAAGCTACAGTTGCTTTTTTTAATATATCTCGCTCAAGGCGAGCTTCATTTAACGCCTTACGCAGTTGCAGAATTTCAGATTCCAGTTCAGCCACCGTGCGGGAACCAGGAGTACCGAGCCCTTTTCTGGCGGCGGTAACCCATTGTCCTAAAGTGCCTTCAGGAAGAGATAATCGGGAAGCGCCTTCACTGATCGAAAGTTGATTTTCAAGAACCGTTCTGACAGCTTCGGCTTTGAACTTTTTAGAGTAACGTTGGGTTTTTCTGCTCATTATTAGCTCCTTCTGATGCCATTCTATTTCAGGAAGGAGTGTCCGTTAAACTCAGGCTACCTCAGGAAAAACCGTCCTGAAAAACCAGACGGCAGACGGGCTGTATTACGCAGTCAGGTACTTGAGCTACATGGCATCAGCCACGGTTCGGCCGGAGCAAGAAGCATCGCCACAATGGCAACCCGGAGAGGCTACCAGATGGGACGCTGGCTTGCTGGCAGGCTCATGAAAGAGCTGGGGCTGGTCAGCTGTCAGCAGCCGACTCACCGGTATAAACGTGGTGGTCATGAACATGTTGCTATCCCTAACTACCTTGAAAGGCAGTTCGCCGTGACCGAGCCAAATCAGGTGTGGTGCGGTGATGTGACCTATATCTGGACGGGTAAGCGCTGGGCGTACCTCGCCGTTGTTCTCGACCTGTTCGCAAGAAAACCAGTGGGCTGGGCCATGTCGTTCTCGCCGGACAGCAGGCTTACCATGAAAGCACTGGAAATGGCATGGGAAACCCGTGGTAAGCCCGTCGGGGTGATGTTCCAAGCGATCAAGGCAGTCATTATACGAGCAGGCAGTTCCGGCAGTTACTGTGGCGATACCGGATCAGGCAGAGTATGAGTCGGCGTGGAAACTGCTGGGATAACAGCCCAATGGAGCGCTTCTTCAGGAGTCTGAAGAACGAATGGGTGCCAGCGACGGGCTATGTAAGCTTCAGCGATGCAGCTCACGCAATAACGGACTATATCGTTGGATATTACAGCGCACTAAGACCGCACGAATATAATGGTGGGTTACCACCAAACGAATCAGAAAACCGATACTGGAAAAACTCTAACGCGGAGGCCAGTTTTAGTTGACCACAACAGACTACCTGAAGGGAGCCGCGGTCGCCTGGCAGTTGCAGTAGCAGGAGATCATCCAGCCGCAGTACAGGTCACGATGACTCTGGTTAATGATACCGGCTTTGACCCCGTATTTTCCGGCTCTATCGCTGAATCATGGCGTCAGCAGCCGTGCACACCATCCTATTGTTGTGACTGGGAGGCTGCCACCATGCTTCGCGCTTTCCCTCTGGCGAAAAAGGGAGAAGGACGGGCCCGTCTGCCTTCACTTTATGCCAGCTTCGGTAAGCTGGGTGAGACACCGACTCATGAAGATATCATTGATAACAATCGATCCATCAACTGGCCTGTATAACGTGGCTGCCGGTGATTAAGAAAGCTGCACCTACCTAAGTAGTAGCAAACGCACACTTTTTAGAAAAATCGATGGTCAGAAACTGGATTAGCAATTCCGTTCCAGGGTTGCTTTTGATTTACGTTGGCGTCTGATCATTGATTTATCCTCAAAAGCCCAACCTCATTGGTAATGAACCAGCTCCGTGAATGTCCGCTCTGGCACAGAGCGAAATTTTTTGATCTCCCCCCTGAAATCTAAACTTAGTCATGTCACGTTTTTGGGTTTCTAAAATTTTAACTTCGCGTTTTTCGTTGCCGTAAGGGTTATACAGAAATGTCCGTTAAGCAGAGTTCAAAATTGATTGCCGTGATCACGACTGGTTTGAAAGCCGCGCCCAAGCCTGTACAGCTCTGGTTTGCGTTGATTATGAACATGTCAGCCTAAAGCAAGCGGATGGACGATGAGTATTGGTAATCTTTCAGAGTCCGGAAAAGTTCAGCCCCAGTCTGAACAGGCTTGCTGGCGCCAGTCCAGTTTCATTCAGTCGTGGTTTGGTTCTTACGGCCTGTGCAATCTACCTCATTAGGCACATCGGCCTGCCAGATACCGGCTCGGGGTGTATTTCCGCTTCCACGCTGAATACTGTTCTCAGCAATCCTGGGGTCATCACCTCTTCTGGTGTGCCTTGCGCCATAACATGTCCGTTTGCCATTACCACCAGTTGATCGCAGTACCGGCTAGCCTGATTAAGGTCGTGCAGCACAGCGACCACCGTTTTCCCCTGAGTCCGGAGTTCGCCCATCAACCGCATCAGGTCCACCTGGTGATTGATATCAAGATAGGTGGTTGGCTCATCAAGTAATACAACGGGCGTATTCTGGGCCAGGACCATTGCCAGAAATGCGCGCTGGCGCTGACCGCCGGAAAGCTCGGTTAACCGACGAACGGCAAGATGATTGATCCGGGTCTGGTTCATGGCGACATTAACTCGTGCATTGTCTTCAGCGGAGAGACGCCCCCAGAGTGACAGCCAGGGATTACGACCATACGAAACCAGCTCCTGGACTGTGATCCCCTCTGGCGTTAAATGGTGCTGAGGCAGCAGCGAAAGCCTGCGGGCCAACTGGCGCGATGAGAGCATATTTATGGGATTATCGCCGAGAAATACGGTGCCAGACTGCGGCATTAAAAGCCGCGAAAAACAGTTTAACAGCGTCGATTTCCCGCAACCGTTAGGACCGATCAGGGCGGTGATCTTCCCCGTTGGCAGTGAGAGTGAAACGTCGTTAAGTACCTTGTCTGTCCCGTAACTGACCGTCAGATTTTCAGTTCGTAAAGTCATTTATCGCATTCTCACAAGCAACCAGACAAACCACGGCGCACCGATAATGGCGGTCAGCACGCCAACCGGGAGCTCCAGTGGGGGATGAATAATTCTCGCCAGTAGATCGGCAACCACCAACAGCAACGCACCTGTCAGGGCCGAAACAGGCAGCAGTCTGCGGTGACGTCCACCGGTGATGCTACGCATCATATGCGGCACCACGAGACCAATAAAGCTAATCGGGCCGCAGGCGGCCACGCCGGTAGATGTCATGGCGACAGCTAGTAACAAAGCCCAGAATCGGGTATGGGGCACCGACACACCGAGCGTGGTGGCGCGCGCATCGCCGAGTGCAAGGAGGTCGAGATCGCGGCAAAAACTCAGGCTCAGCGGCAGAAATAAAATCATCAGCGGGATGGCAATCTTCACAAAGCTCCAGTCACGGCCCCATAAGCTGCCGGTCAGCCACAGCAGGGCGTTGTTCACATCCTGCGGGCGCGAGAGCATCAGATAATCCGTCAGGCTGGCCCAGCATGCAGAAAGCGCCACGCCGGTGAGCGCCAGCTTCATCGGCTGGTGGGTCTTTGCCAGCATCTTCAGCAATATCAACCCCGCCATGCCGCCCGCAAAGGCCAGCAGCGGCAGCACCATCACGGGCAGTGACGGCATAAGAAGTAGAGCCCCCACAGAGGCCAGGCTGGCGGCATGGTTAACACCGAGAATATCCGGTGATGCCAGAGGGTTGCGCACAATCCCCTGTATCAGCACGCCCGCCACGGCGAGGGCTGCACCGACAAACAGTGCCAGCAGCAAGCGCGGCAGTCGGTACTCCATCAATACATAATAATGCTCGTGTCCGGCCTGCCAGTCGGTCAGCAGCGCGCGCCACGGCACGGGGATCACTCCCATATGGAGTGATAACAGCGCACAGCCCGCCAGGGCAAGGGTGATGAAAATAACCAGCGCAATTTTCATCCTCGCCTCCTCACAAGCCAGACAAAGCAAGGGCTGCCAATCAGCGCCAGCACTGCGCCTGCGGGCAGATCTCCGGGGAAGGCCAGCGCGCGTGCGAGTACATCTGCCAGCAGCATCAGCGTGGCCCCCAGCAGCATGCTCACTGGCAGTACGTTGCGCTGATCGAAGCCTGCCCAGAAGCGCGCCAGATGTGGCACCAGCAGACCGATAAACGCCACCGGACCTGCTACGCTGACGCACGCACCAACCAGAAGCAGCACTAACATATTGATGACCAAACGTAGCCTCGTCAGGTTCACTCCCAGCGTATGGGCGGTGCTGTCGCTGAGGTTGAGCAGGTTCAGTTGATTCGCCAGCAGCAACACGACAGGGACTGCAGTGACCACCACCGGCAAGAGCTGCCAGACATCCTGCCAGCGGGCGTGGGACACTCCGCCTGCCAGCCAGTAAAAGATGCCGTAAGCATGATCTTCGGCCAGCAGCAGGGTGATGCGGGTAAGGCCCATACAAAAGGCCGACAGCGCGATACCCGCGAGGATCAGTTTGTTTCTGTCATGGGTATGACGAAATCCGCCTCCTGCGGTCATGACCAGCAGCCAGCTCACGCCGCCCCCGCATGCCGCGATGAATGACAGAGAATAGCCTGCAATCGGCGTCGGACTCAGCGCGCTGGTAAGCGCCATAGCCAGCGCCGCGCCGCTGTTAATGCCGAGCAGTGAAGGAGAGGCCATTGGGTTGTGGGTCAGGGTTTGCAGCAGCGTGCCCGCGAGCGCCAGGCTTGCGCCGATCAGAACGGCGACCAGGCTTCGTGGCAAACGAAGGTTTTGCACCAGCGCTTCTGGTAGCGTTGGCGTGTGTCCAGGCAGCAGGGCGCGGGTTGCATCTGCTCCGGAAACAGGAATGGCCGAGTAGCAAAACAGACTCAGCCAGAAAATAATAATAAGTGCTGCAACGGGAAGCCCCCACAGCAGCACCGGGTGTTTTATCGCGGTCATTTCACAACGGTAAGCGGCTGATGGTGGAAGATTTTTACCGTGTCAGCGGCAATACGCTCTGCAGCAAAAATACCGCGCATCCGCGCCCAGGTGTTACTGTCGACCGAAGCAACCTGCTGCTTCTGCGCGGCGGTTAACATCTGCCAGAGCGGATCTTGTTGCCAGCGTTTAACAATGCTCTCTTCGCGATAGTGGGCAACCAGCAGCCAGGCAGGATTGACCGCCAGCAGTTGCTCCAGGCCGATGGACGGCATGGACGCACCCGCCATCGCAGCGGGAACGTTCAGCCCCAGAGAGGCCAGCACGCTGCCGGTCCAGGTCTCCTGAGTATGCAGGTTGAATTGCTGTTCGCGTGATGTGCCAAAGGCCACGCGTGTCCCTTTGGGAAGCTGGCTGGCCCACTGCGCCATCCTCTCTTTATGTTGTTCCAGACGTGCCTGCATCTCTCGCTTTTTACCCACCATTTCGCCGATGATAGCCGCAGATTGCAAATTTTCAGCGTAGGTTTCGTTGCGGGACTTAAGCAGCAGTACCGGCGCGATTTGCTGCAAGGCGATGTAAACCCCCGCATGGCGACTGCTGTCGGCAATGATCAGGTCTGGTTTCAGAGCGGCAATGGCTTCCAGGCTCGGCTGCGCGCGCGTTCCGACGGACTGCCACGGTTTCAGGTGCGCACGCACTTCGGGCAGGATGCGTTTTGCATCGTTATCGTCGGCAATACCGATCGGGATGACGTCCACGGCGGCCAGCGCATCGGCGAACGAGAGTTCCAGCACCACAATCCGTTGTGGCGTTTTTTCGAGTGTAAACGTGCCGTGTTCGTCCTGAACCGTGGCGGCAAAGGCGTGGCTGATCACCAGCAGCAGGCCTGCAAAAAGAAAACGGATAAATGCCAACATAATCACATTCCAGCTAAAAGCCCGGCAAGCCGGGCGTTAACACATCAGAACTTCAACGACCCCTGCATATACAGCGTGCGCGGCTGGCCTGCATAGATGCCTTTGTTGTTGTCGTCATAAGAGCGGATGAAGTAGTCCTGGTCGAAGATGTTTTTCACACCGAATGCCAGGTTCAGATCTGCCATCTGCGGGCCAAAGTCATACGCCACGCGTGCGCCCCAGAGCATGAAGCCGGGAATGCGGCCGGTACTGCCGTCGGCGCTCTCTTTCACCGTATTGGCGTTATCCGCAAACTGGCTGGACTGGAAATCGCTGTTCAGATTGAACGTCCAGTTTCCTGGCTTGTAGTCCACGCCCAGCGTGCCTTTATGTTTCGGGGAGAATGGTACCAGATTGCCGTAGGTGTCGCCTTTCTCGCGGATTTCCGCGTTCACATACGCATAGCTGGCGTAGATGGAAACGTTATCAAGCGTTGGCGTTAGCGTACCCAGATCGTAACGTGCCTGCGTTTCCAGCCCGGTATGGCGCGTTTTGCCACGTGCAGTGACGGTGTCGTTGGTCTGGTTGGAGTCGTACTGATTGTTAAAGTTAATCAGGAACAGCCCCATTTCCGCCGTCAGCGCGCCGTCGTCGTAGCGGGTACCGAGTTCCCAGGTTCGCGCTTTTTCCGGTTCAACATTGCCGCTTTGCACAGCCTTGCCAATCTGGCTGTACTGTACGGTGCCGAACGAGCCTTCAGTGTTTGCATAAAGATTCCAGCTGTCAGTCAGGTGATAGAGCACGTTCAACGCCGGAAGCGGTGCGTTATAGCTCACTTCTTCGTGCGTGCCTGTGATGGCGTTGTTCTGGTATGACTCGATATGTTCGAAACGCATACCCGGCGTGATGGTCCAGTTGCCGATGTCGATTTTGTCATCCAGATACCAGGCGTGCGCCTCGGTGCCGGAACGCGTATCGCGGTCGTAAGGGCTTGAGCCGGACGGCAACTGCCCGCTGCTGGTGGCGGTGTAGTAACGCATTTCATGCGTTGATTCATTCAAATAGCGATAGCCCACGCCCACTTCGTGCGCGGAAGGGCCGATCATAAAGATCTGGCTGTAGCGTGGCTCAATACCGCGCACCCAGTAGTTACGCGGCGAGAGGGTGATGCGTTTGCCTTGCTCCAGGTAGCCGCTGCGCAGGGTTTGGGTGTAGAACCCCTGAATGTTGAATTTATGCTGGCTGTCTGGCTGGAACTGGTAGCCCAGGCTCGCCAGCTTGCGACGACCCCAGAAGCGGTCATACGGGCGGGTGGATTGCCAGCGATCGGCGTCGTAATCCGCGCGAGACAGGCCACCGGGCATGTCGGCTTCACCGTCGTAATATTGCAGCAGGCTGTTGAAGGTGTGCACCTCATCCGGCGCATATTTGCTTTTCAGCATCAGGTCGTCGATGCGGGTGGCGCTGTGCTCGCGCCAGTCACTGCCGCGCGTGCCGGAGTAGAGCAGCGCGGTGCCAAAACCGTTGTCCGCTGTGCCGCCCACCATCAGGTTGTGCGTCTCTTTCGGGTTGTTTTGTGAAGAGGTTGGGCTGAGCTGACCTTCCACGCCCGCCTCGATACCAAAGTCCTGCGGAATGGCACGGGTAACAAAGTTCACCACGCCGCCCACGCTCTGCGGTCCGTAACGCACCGCACCACCACCGCGTACCACGTCAATGGCATCCATGTTGCCGAGCGAAACGGGAGCCAGTGAAAGCTGCGGCTGACCGTAAGGGGCGAAGGGGACGGGGATGCCGTCCATCAGGACGGTCGAGCGGCTGGCGAGGCGCGGGTTCAGGCCCCGGATGCCAAAGTTCATCGCCAGGTCGTGGCTGCCGGTGCCGTTGTTTTCCGGCGCGCTGACGCCAGGGATGCGGTTAAGTACCTCACGCATGGTGGTTGCGCCGGTTTTGGCGAAATCCTCACGGCGGATCACGTCACGCGCGCCAGCATGTTCAAATACGTCGTTTTCACGCGCATCACCCAGCCAGTCGCCGACCACGGTCAGGGCATCTTCTTTTGGTGCGGGCGCGGGCTCCAGCGTCCAGCTGTTATTTCCCAGCGGTTTTACCTGCAGTCCGCTGCCGTCCAGCAGTTGTTGCAGGCCGCTCTCGACGTCGTAATCGCCGTGCAGGCCGTTGCTCTGCTTGCCGCGCGTCAGGCTGGCGTCAACCGAGAGGGTAAATCCGCTGTGTGCGGCATACTGATTGAGCGCTTTATCGAGCGATCCCGGTGCGATATTAACCTGTGCAGCAAAAGCGGAAAACGAGAGACCGGCCAGCGGCAGCAGGCTCAGGCGAATGGTGTTAACCAAAGGTGTTGTTTTACGAAAAACGCGTAACGGCGTCATACCTTCCCCATCATCATTTTTGTTGTGTTCAGCTATGAGTCGAACGAGAAGGGTAAAAAGGACAATCGAAATAAGAATTATTTTCCTTACAGTGGTGAAATGTTTATCCAGTACCGCGTAATAGACTGAATTTTAACGGGAAGCGTTTGCGCGATAACGTTCAGGATCGCATCGGTATTTTTCAGCGGGAACGTCCCGCTCAGGCGCAGCCCGGCAACGGCGGGATCGCAGCGCAGCACGCCGTTGCGGTAACGGGTTAGCGTGGCTATCACCTCACCCAGCGGTTTATCGCTGAAGCTCAGGATGTCCTTCGTCCAGCTTGTACTCTCGTCATCCAGCGGTTTCACTGCGCCAAACTCAGAGGCGCTGAACTGCAGGCTTTCACCAGCGTTCACGATGCGTTTTTGCGCGGGGGCACTGGCGAGAAGCACTTCCACAGCGTGCTGCTGCACGTCAAGCTGCGTGAAATTATCCTGCTGGCGGACGGTAAATTCTGTCCCTAAAGCAGTGAGCTGGCCCTGACGGGTCAGGACACGGAAGGGGCGTTGCAGGGCATCTTTCGCGGTAGTAATGGCGATTTCACCGTACCAGAGCCGGACGGTGCGCTGATGCGCATCAAAACGCACATCCGCCGCGCTTTGGGTATTCAGCGTGAGCAGGGAGCCATCTTCCAGTTGCTGACGGCTGACTGTGCCTTTGGCGGTGCGGTAATCTGCCCGCAGACCTTCGCCGGTTTCCGACTGCCAGAGCTGCCAGCCTCCGCCAGCGCCGAGCAACAGCAGTAATCCTTTCATCACGTGACGGCGGGTGAGGCGGGTATCGTGCAACGCCCGGCTGGCAACGTCGCCAGGCACACCGCCAAGCTGGTTGCGCAGGTTTTCAACCTGCTGCCAGGCCCACTGGTTATCCTGATCCTGTTCATACCACTGTTGCCAGCGCGCTTCCTGTTGTGGGCTGACGCGCTCGCCGCTTAGCACGGCATACCAGTGGGAAGCTGAACGCAGCGCCTGACGGCGGGAATCGGTTAACAAAGGATTCATAACCCATACTCCAGACGGAACAGCAGGCAGTGCTCGACGGCTTTCGCCACGTATTTTTTCACGGAGCTGATGGAAACACCGAGTTTGTGCGCAATCTCGCTGTATGTCAGACCATCCAGTTGCGAAAGCAGAAACGCTTCACGTGTTTTGCCGTTTAGCCCGTCCAGCATGCTGTCGAGGAGTTGTAGGGTCTCGAGTTGGCTTTCGCGTTCCTCAGGTGAAGGCGCTCCCCCCTCCGGCATAAGCGCCAGCATCTCCAGATACGCTTTTTCCAGCGCGTTTCGGCGAAACAGGTCCACCATCACGCGTTTGGCGATAGTGCAGAGGAAGGAGCGAGGATCGCGGATCGTCGAGAGCGTTTCGCTGACCATTACCCGCAAAAAAGTGTCCTGGGCAATGTCATCTGCATCAAAAGCAGACTGGAGTTTGCGCGTCAGCCAGCTTTTCAACCAGCCGTGATGTGTGCCATAAAGCGACTCGAACGTTAAGGAAGCTGTGGTAGTGGCGCGGTCAGACATGCGGAGTGCATCAAAAGTTAATTATCACGTAGTCATATTAATATGAGAATGGTTATCATTACAATTGGAAATAAAATTGTTTCCAATAGACATTTTTAACATGTTGTTTTTCTAAGTGTTATAAGGTAGGTATAAAATGGGATGGAGCCTCTGCTTCTGGCATGTGTCGGTCAGAATGACTCATGATGTGGTCTGCTATTATTGACATCCTCACTGCCCTAAAGGATGGGGATTTCGGTAATGCTGCCAACTTACTGATTTAGTGTATGATGGTGATTTTAAGGTGCTTGCGTGGCTTCCATTTCCATCAGATGTCCTTCCTGCTCCGCTACTGAAGGCGTGGTGCGTAACGGCAAAAGCACTGCCGGACATCAGCGCTATCTCTGCTCTCCTTGCCGTAAAACATGGCAACTACAGTTCACTTACACCGCCTCTCAGCCCGGTAAGCACCAGAAAATCATTGATATGGCCATGAATGGCGTCGGATGTCGCGCCAGTGCACGCATTATGGGCGTTGGCCTCAACACGGTTTTACGTCACTTAAAAAACTCAGGCCGCAGTCGGTAACCTCGCGCATACAACCGGGCAGTGATGTGATTGTCTGCGCTGAAATGGACGAACAGTGGGGCTACGTCGGTGCTAAATCACGTCAGCGCTGGCTGTTTTACGCGTATGACAGGATACGGAGGACGGTTGTGGCGCACGTCTTCGGTGAACGCACTCTGGCCACACTGGAGCGTCTTCTGAGCCTGCTGTCGGCCTTTGAGGTCGTGGTATAGATGACGGATGGCTGGCCGCTGTATGAATCACGCCTGAAGGGAAAGCTGCACGTTATCAGCAAGCGTTACACTCAGCGCATTGAGCGACATAATCTGAATCTGAGACAACATCTGGCAAGGCTGGGACGGAAGTTACTGTCGTTCTCAAAATCGGTGGAGTTGCATGACAAGGTCATCGGGCATTATCTGAACATAAAACACTATCAGTAAGTTGGAGTCATTACCTCCTCCCGAACTCAAAGCTATCATACAGATAATTACTGGTTAACCCTATATAGGGCATTTTAAAGTGTTGTGATCTTACCCAGCAATAGTGGACACGCGGCTAAGTGAGTAAACTCTCAGTCAGAGGTGACTCACAAGACAAAACAGTTTCAACCAGTAAAAAAACGTAAACACCATTCGCATGAATTTCGTAGTTAAGATCTGAAGCTTGCAGAATGCATCGGTGTTACTGCCGGAGTCCGTGAACTTAGTCTGCATGAATCACCACAGCTTTACATCTGTCGCAGTAAACAGCAAAATCAGCAAACTTACTTAATTATATCGAGTGCGATTACAATCGCTGGCGATGGTACAGTTGGTGTGGCGGTCTCAGTCCGGAACAATTTGAAAATCAGAATCTCACTTAAAACGGCATCCATTTTACAAAAGATGGCCGTCTGTGTATTTGTAATGAATACCTTCTACATGTTTAGAGTGCATAATCCACGACAAGGCGATATCCTAAAAATTAGCTAGCAGGCAACTTTGATGGCATAGATAATGTTTTTAGTAAAAAAGAGTTGACTGAATATAATACAGCCTCTTCCTACATAAGAAGGAATGTGCTCACAAAAAAAAACCATTAGTCTGCTTCCTGTTCTTACAATAATCAGTATTATGTATTTTATTTATATAGCAAAATATGCTTGTTACACCTGTCATAATTAGGCATGGTAAAATTATTGACTGAACCCTGGGGGAGAAAGATGCACAGTGATTATTATAATATGATTTTTGGTGAAAAATTGGCCAATATTTTATATGAAGCTAACTCTCAATTTTTTTACGAGAGAAATGTCATAGAAGAGGCAGTCAACGCTTTATTCTGTGAGCGTGAAATAATAAACAACAAGAACATAATAAAGAAGCTGATGTTCTTTTTGTCAGATGTTAATCACACCAAGAAAGATGTTGTTCAGAGCGCACTTAATATTATCATTGACATTACATCAGGTGATATTTGAGATTTTACATAAAAGATAATCTCTCAAGGAGTCTTATCTGAAAACGAAATATATAGTCCCTCTCGTTTTGTAATATCGATTGGCTTTGTTGAATCGGTTACGTACCCCGGAGCCGGTCATATTTTCAGGTAATACACACGCTTTCAGACATTTCGGCTTTCGTCATTTTTGTATCATGGGCATAGCTTCTGCTACCTGACCATCATAATCACGCAGCTTCAGTGAAGCAGTGACCACCTGTTTAACCCGGTGTATCGTTATGATCTTATCCAGCAATTGAACCGCCCCGGGTTTCCTGGAGAGTGTTTTATCTGTGAACTCAGGCTGCCAGATCATCGTTTCCGATGGAAGCATAATAAGCTTTTTCTGCTTCTGCCGGTGGGATATGGCCCTGCCTTTCCAGCAATCGTCGATTGTTATACCAGTCCACCCACGTGAGTGTGGTCAGCTCATCATACTGACACGTGCATTACCCCTACCGCGATAATGCAACCGTACAATATAGGGCGTTTCCTAAACGCAGCCCTCATCACTCCAATCCAACAAGACACAGCATTTTTGATCACGAAGAAAGACAAATAATTTCCGTAAATGTTTCCGTTATTACAAATAACAACAGTGTTTTACATTTCTTTGGCCTCAGGCCCGCGCATGTTGCCATTCGATGTCATTTTCCTGACTCGTTTCTTCTTTATGGTGTAGTGTGATCTTCACTTTATGGATGCTAACAATATGAAAAGAAAAATTATTCCCGTGCTAATCGGTTGTACGCTCTCTTTCTCTGCCCTGGCGGCACAACCTACGGCTGAGCGCTATGTCGTCAGTTTTCCAGAAGGCACGCACGTGAACTACGCCGGCGCATTTGCCAGTGCATTCCCGAACGGCCTTCCGGTTGGGATAGGTTCTGGCCTGCTGTTCACCGGTAAACAGGGCGATGCCCTGACATTCGCAACCATTACCGATCGCGGTCCGAACGCGGATTCACCGAAAGAGGGGAAAAACGAAACTAAAATTTTCGTTACGCCAGATTTCGCGCCGCTGCTGATGACGATTCGTGTACAAAACGGCAAAGCGGAGGCCATCGATCCCCGTCCTCTGCATGACGATAAAGGCGCGATCAACGGTCTGCCGCTGGCAAGCGACGTGATTGGCTCCACCAATGAAGTGGCCTTCAGCGACACGTTACATAGACTGAAGGGGGATAATCGCGGGCTGGATACGGAAGGGATCACTCCGGATGGTAAAGGAGGTTACTGGCTGTGCGATGAGTATGGCCCGTTCCTGATTAACATCGACAGTAAAGGGAAAATCCTGGCAATCCACGGTCCGCAGGCGGCGGAAGGGGAAAAAGCGATTGCGGGCGGTTTGCCAAATATCCTCAAATGGCGTCAGGCGAACCGCGGCTTTGAAGGCCTCACCCGTATGCCGGACGGGCGTATTATTGTCGCCGTGCAAAGTACGCTGGATATCGACGCTAAGAGCAAGAAAAAGGCGCTGTTTACGCGTCTGGTGAGCTTCGATCCGGCAAGCGGAAAAACCGCGATGTACGGTTATCCTATCGACAGCGCGGCCTACAGCAAAAACAGCGACGCTAAAATCGGAGACATCGTGGCGCTCGATAACCAGCACATCCTGCTGATCGAACAGGGAAGAGATAAAAACAACAGAATGCGTAACCTGATTTACGAGGTCGATCTCAATAAGGCGAGCGACCTGTCAGGCTTCGACAAGCCGGGTGAGTATCCGGAGTTTGATGATGAGAAAACCCTGTCACAGCGCGGCATTACCCTTGCGCAGAAAACGCAGGTTGTTGATCTGCGCTCCTTGGGCTGGCAGCAGGAGAAGGCTGAAGGGTTGGCGCTGATCGACAGCAAAACGCTGGCGGTGGCGAACGATAACGACTTTGGCGTGAAGGTGGCGATGCAACATCCGGTCGAGGGCAAGACATTCAAGGATTATCGGGTGAACGCGGAAGGAAAGCTGACGCTTGACGACAAGCAGGTTGAAACGACCCTCAGAGTGAAGCCACTGGAGAAACCGGAGTCTGACAGTGAACTGTGGATTGTGACGCTGCCGGAAGCGTTGAAATAAGTTTATAAGGTACGGACAGCAGTATCGCTTAGTTTTTCAAATTCATGTATGTGAACAATATTGGGGTTCCGGCGTAGACCCCCAATGAAAGCGTCACCACGTGAAAACATGCCTGCACGGTTTACACGTCATCCCATGGTGGCAGCCGGTTAACTTTCCTGCGCCACCAGTGGAAAAAGGCCATAAGCAGTCCGAACAAAAGTAAGCGTACAGCGAGGGCCGTATTGACGGGGATGTGTTATTCAGCTGGCAGTGCTATGCGCCACGGAAGCAGTTCGCTGACCCGGTTGACCGGCCAGTCTGCTATGACGCCAAGCACATGGCGAAGGTAGCTTTCTGGATCCACGTCATTCAGTTTGCACGTCCCGATCAGGCTGTACAGTAGCGCTCCCCGCTCACCACCATGGCCAGAGCCGAAGAACAGGGTCTTCATCTTTTCACGCAACCAGCTTTCCAGGGATTTCAACAGCGGTTTCGTTTTTCGCTGACGTTCAGCAAGCCGCTGCTCTGCCGGCATTCCCCTTATATCCGCCTCTATGGCGTACAACTGACCGATCTGCTCTAGGGCTTCTTCCGTCAGTGCTGACGGGATGCGGACGTGCACATCGTGGATCTTTCGGCGGGCATGAGCCCAGCAGGCAGCTTCCGTTATCCCACCATTGCGATACAGCTCGTTGAACCCGGCGTACGCATCCGCTTGCAGCACACCGCTGAAGCAAGCAAGATGAGTCTGCGGATGGATGCCTTTTCTGTCCGGGCTGTAAGCGAACCACACTGCAGGTGCCAACGCTGACCCGGCATTGCGGTCATCACGAACATACGCCCACAACCGCCCGGTCTTCGTCTTCTTATTACCCGGCAGCAGTACCTGGACCGGGGTATCATCGGCATGGAGTTTGCCGTCAGTCATGACATAGCCATGAAGCGCCTCTTCCAGCGGAGACAGCAGCCGGCAGCATGCATCCA
>OJWN01000194.1_pt1 | contig 12540 bp, 10 predicted proteins | sample 1600501 | NCBI WGS metagenome assembly OJWN01 (sample SAMN04436597, study PRJEB24849) | human gut metagenome | biome: human gut; feature: NICU; material: stool | host: Homo sapiens | place: USA: Saint Louis, MO | collected 2009-11-16
AGCTTTAGATGATGCATAGGAGGTCATGTTTATATTTTTATTTTCTGCCGCCATAGAAGTAATGGTCAGAATAACGCCACCGCCATTTTTTTCCATTTCTGGCGCAACAAGTTGTGACAGATGGAAAAAAGAAAACACATTCAGTTCATAAGCACGGCGAAAATCTGCCATTGGCATATCAAACGGTTTAGGACCACCGCCACCGGCGTTGTTAACCAGGATATCAACTTTACCCAGCTTACTGACGGCAAAGTCTGCCAGTGCAGAGAGTTCCTGTTCGGAAGTAATATCACAACGGCAGGCAAATGCCTGACCACCCAGTTGTTGAATTTCATCAACAACATGGTTAGCTGCGTCGGCGTTAATATCACTGACCACCACAGATGCGCCAGCTGTCGCGAATGTAATGGCAATTTCTTTACCAATACCTGCACCGGCACCTGTGATGATGGCGCATTTTCCGTCGAGTCTCAGGTTGTCAGAATTAAACACATAAACCTCCTGTGAACTTCAGTAAAAATAAAAGGCACCGCCTGTGTGCCACATTTTTTATCATTAACCTTGAGGAAAGGACACTACCAGGTATAGCAGATAAAGAGAGGGTTATTTCGCCGCAATGAGCCGGGCGGGAATAATAAGATTGCGTGAATGCGTCTCTTCATGGGTGATTTTTTGCATCATGCGATCCGCAAGTGTGGTACCAAGTTCCCGCGCTGGCGTGCTGGCCCAGGTAACAGGTATATCATCAAGTGTGGTTGGCGTTGCATCGGTAAATGCCGCCAACGAAACCTGTTGTTCAAAGTAACGATCGACTCCGCTTTCACCGCTTTGCCGCCCTGCTTTCAGCAAACCAAACCATGCCCCCATCGCAATGGTTTCGTTATAGCAAACCACGGCACTGATGGTCGGGTTATGACGTAAAAGCGCCGTGATAGCTTCCGCGGCTTGCTTCTGGCTGGAAGTGCACTCCAGCACCCAATCGCTGTGAAACGGCAGGCCAAATTTTAGTAGAGTTGCACAATAGCCCCCCACCCGTTCTGCCCGGGTTAATGAGGAACTTTGCCCTCCCAGCCAGGCGATACGCTGATGCCCATTGCGAATGAGATGCTCCGTCAACAACTGTGCAGCCTGCATGTTATCCGGGCGAACCGTATCAACATCATCAAGATAACTGGCACGGGAAGCGAAAATCACCGGGATAGCTTTTTCTTCTGCCATCCGTCGCAGGTCATCGCTGCTTCCTGCAGCCCCGGCAATTACCACACCATCGACCCCCTGATTCAGTAACAGTGAAAACCGCTGTGCCAACTGCTCGCCGTCTTTACCGCCGTGAAGCAAAAAAACCATCCGTCCCTGCGCTTCCAGAGCTTCCGTCAATCCGGCCGTTAATTCGGCGTAAAACGGCGCAGATAAATCACGAACGATCAAACCAATGACGCCGCTTTGCCCGCCGCGCAGCGCCGACGCCTGACGATTGCGCACAAATCCCAGCTCTTCAATGGCGGCGTTAACGCGTTCTCCTGTGGCGGTAGAGATTCGCCCTTTGCCACTTAGCACCAGCGAAACGGTACTTACCGACACGCCCGCAGCCAGCGCAACATCATGAATGGTTATTTTTTTGGCGGTAGCCATGCAGATGACCTACTCCCTGATTATGTGACAGATAAAACGTTTTACCTTTTATTTATCTTATACCCGCTATTATCGTTGCGTAATGTGATTTATGCCTCACTAAAATTTGATAAAACGTTTTATCTTCTCGCGCAATTTACTGAATCCAGATTGTTCTCTACGAGGAGTCGTTTTATGACGGCGAAAACAGCACCGAAAGTCACGCTGTGGGAGTTCTTCCAGCAGTTAGGCAAAACCTTCATGTTACCCGTGGCATTATTGTCGTTCTGCGGCATTATGCTCGGCATTGGTAGTTCTCTTAGCAGCCATGATGTCATCACCCTGATCCCGGTCCTGGGCAACCCCGTGTTGCAGGCTATCTTTACCTGGATGAGTAAGATTGGCTCGTTTGCTTTTAGTTTCCTGCCAGTCATGTTCTGTATCGCCATCCCGCTGGGCCTGGCACGCGAAAACAAAGGCGTAGCGGCATTCGCTGGCTTCGTCGGTTATGCGGTAATGAACCTCGCGGTAAACTTCTGGTTGACCAACAAAGGCATTCTGCCAACCACTGACGCCGCCGTTCTGAAAGCCAATAACATACAGAGCATTCTTGGGATCCAGTCGATCGATACCGGGATCCTCGGTGCGGTGATCGCCGGTATTATCGTCTGGATGCTGCATGAGCGATTCCATAATATCCGCCTGCCGGATGCGCTGGCATTCTTCGGCGGTACGCGCTTCGTACCAATCATCTCCTCGCTGGTGATGGGCCTTGTCGGTCTGGTGATTCCATTAGTCTGGCCAATTTTCGCCATGGGTATTAGCGGCTTAGGCCATATGATCAACAGCGCGGGTGATTTCGGACCGATGCTGTTTGGTACCGGTGAACGTCTGCTGTTGCCGTTTGGTCTGCATCACATTCTGGTGGCATTAATTCGCTTTACCGACGCAGGCGGCACGCAGGAAGTCTGCGGTCAAACCGTCAGCGGCGCACTGACCATCTTCCAGGCGCAATTGAGTTGCCCGACCACTCACGGTTTTTCTGAAAGCGCCACGCGTTTCCTTTCGCAAGGTAAAATGCCTGCGTTTCTCGGCGGCCTGCCAGGTGCAGCGTTAGCTATGTATCACTGCGCGCGCCCGGAAAATCGCCATAAAATTAAAGGTCTGCTTATTTCTGGCCTGATCGCCTGTGTCGTTGGCGGCACGACCGAACCTCTGGAATTCCTGTTCCTGTTCGTAGCGCCAGTTCTGTATGTCATCCACGCGCTGTTAACCGGCCTCGGCTTCACCGTCATGTCTGTGCTCGGCGTCACCATCGGTAATACCGACGGCAATATCATCGACTTCGTGGTGTTCGGTATTTTGCATGGTCTGTCAACCAAGTGGTACATGGTGCCAGTGGTGGCGGCAATCTGGTTTGTCGTTTACTACGTCATCTTCCGTTTCGCTATCACCCGCTTCAATCTGAAAACCCCGGGGCGCGATAGCGAAGTTGCCAGCTCAATCGAAAAAGCCGTTGCCGGTGCGCCGGGTAAATCAGGTCACAACGTTCCGGCAATCCTCGAAGCCTTAGGCGGTGCCGACAATATTGTCAGCCTCGATAACTGCATTACCCGTCTGCGTTTGTCTGTGAAAGATATGTCGCTTGTTAATGTGCAGGCACTGAAGGACAATCGGGCAATTGGCGTAGTACAACTTAATCAACATAACCTGCAGGTTGTTATCGGGCCACAAGTTCAGTCAGTAAAAGATGAAATGGCCGGTCTGATGAATACTGTCCAGGCATAAGGATAAGATATGTTCGATTTTTCAAAGGTCGTGGATCGTCATGGCACATGGTGTACGCAGTGGGATTATGTCGCTGACCGTTTCGGCACTGCTGACCTGTTACCGTTCACGATTTCAGACATGGATTTTGCCACTGCCCCCTGCATTATCGAGGCGCTGAATCAGCGCCTGATGCACGGCGTGTTTGGCTACAGCCGCTGGAAAAACGATGAGTTTCTCGCGGCTATTGCCCACTGGTTTTCCACCCAGCATTACACCGCAATTGATACGCAGTCGGTGGTGTATGGCCCTTCTGTTATCTACATGGTCTCGGAACTGATTCGTCAGTGGTCTGAAAAAGGTGAAGGCGTGGTGATCCACACACCCGCCTATGACGCATTTTACAAGGCCATTGAAGGTAACCAGCGCACAGTAATGCCCGTCGCTTTAGAGAAGCAGGCTGACGGCTGGTTTTGCGATATGGGCAAGCTGGAAGCCGTGTTGGCGAAACCAGAATGTAAAATTATGCTCCTGTGTAGCCCACAGAATCCTACCGGGAAAGTGTGGACGTGCGATGAGCTGGAGATCATGGCTGACCTGTGCGAGCGTCATGGTGTGCGGGTTATTTCCGATGAAATCCATATGGATATGGTTTGGGGCGAGCAGCCGCATATTCCCTGGAGTAATGTGGCGCGCGGAGACTGGGCATTGCTAACGTCGGGATCGAAAAGTTTCAATATTCCCGCCCTGACCGGTGCTTACGGGATTATAGAAAATAGCAGCAGCCGTGATGCCTATTTATCGGCACTGAAAGGACGTGATGGCCTTTCTTCCCCTTCAGTACTGGCGTTAACTGCCCATATCGCCGCCTATCAGCAAGGCGCGCCGTGGCTGGATGCCTTACGCGTCTATCTGAAAGATAACCTGACGTATATCGCAGATAAAATGAACTCCGCGCTCCCTGAACTCAACTGGCAGATCCCGCAATCCACTTATCTGGCCTGGATTGATCTACGTCCGTTGAATATTGACGACAACGCGTTGCAAAAAGCGCTTATCGAGCAAGAGAAGGTCGCGATCATGCCGGGGTATACCTACGGTGAAGAAGGTCGTGGTTTTGTCCGTCTCAATGCCGGGTGCCCGCGTTCGAAACTGGAAAAAGGTGTTGCTGGATTAATTAACGCCATCCGCGCTGTTCGTTAACCCCAATTGCGCAACGTAAAAAATCGTTGCGCAATCGTGGATTTTTACCCTGCTTTGTTTTTATAATGGTGCGCACTTTTATATCCAGAAAAAGAGTGCGACCATGATTGATACCACCCTGCCATTAACTGATATCCATCGCCACCTTGATGGCAACATTCGTCCCCAGACCATTCTTGAACTTGGCCGCCAGTATAATATCTCGCTTCCTGCACAATCCCTGGAAACACTGATTCCCCACGTTCAGGTCATTGCCAACGAACCCGATCTGGTGAGCTTTCTGACCAAACTTGACTGGGGCGTTAAAGTTCTCGCCTCTCTTGATGCCTGTCGCCGCGTGGCATTTGAAAACATTGAAGATGCAGCCCGTCACGGCCTGCACTATGTCGAGCTGCGTTTTTCACCAGGCTACATGGCAATGGCACATCAGCTGCCTGTAGCGGGTGTTGTCGAAGCGGTGATCGATGGCGTACGTGAGGGTTGCCGCACCTTTGGTGTGCAGGCGAAGCTTATCGGCATTATGAGCCGGACCTTCGGCGAAGCCGCCTGTCAGCAAGAGCTGGAGGCCTTTTTAGCCCACCGTGACCAGATTACCGCACTTGATTTAGCCGGTGATGAACTTGGTTTCCCGGGAAGTCTGTTCCTTTCTCACTTCAACCGCGCGCGTGATGCGGGCTGGCATATTACCGTCCATGCAGGCGAAGCTGCCGGGCCGGAAAGCATCTGGCAGGCGATTCGTGAACTGGGTGCGGAGCGTATTGGACATGGCGTAAAAGCCATTGAAGATCGGGCGCTGATGGATTTTCTCGCCGAGCAACAAATTGGTATTGAATCCTGTCTGACCTCCAATATTCAGACCAGCACCGTGGCAGAGCTGGCGGCACATCCGCTGAAAACGTTCCTTGAGCATGGCATTCGTGCCAGCATTAACACTGACGATCCCGGCGTACAGGGAGTGGATATCATTCACGAATATACCGTTGCCGCGCCGGCTGCTGGGTTATCCCGCGAGCAAATCCGCCAGGCGCAGATTAATGGTCTGGAAATGGCTTTCCTCAGCGCAGAGGAAAAACGCGCACTGCGAGAAAAAGTCGCTGCGAAGTAACAAAAATGGATGGTGCTAATTGCACCATCCTCTTTTCACGCAAGGCACAGCGTCGCGCGATGTTTGGCGGATTCGATGCCCAGCTCAATCAACTCCATTACCTGGATTGCCTGACTTGCCGGAACCGGATTTTCACCATCGCCATTTAACGCATCACGAATAGCCGCATAGTAAGCCGGATAATTCCCTGGTACTGTCAACAGCGTTTCTTCGACACGTTCCTCACCTTCCACGCGGGTAAGTACGCCATCACGCATATCGTAGCCCCAGTCTTCCTGCGGCAGACGCTCGCCATTTTTCAGACGTTCTTCCTGTGGATCGAGGCCATATTTCACATAACTGCCTCGGGATCCATGCACGATATAACGTGCTGACTCAGCGGCTGCCAGCATGGTGCCGTGTAAAATGACTCGCCGCTGCGGATAGGACAAGATGGCGTGGAAATAATCGGTCGACTGCGCTCCGGGCCGTAACTGTGCCAAATCTACCGTCATGCTAACCGGTAAACCAAATAGCGTAATGGCCTGATCAAGAAGGTGCGGTGCTAAATCGTACCAAATACCGCTGCCAGGACCGCCCTGTTCACGCCAACGATCGCGCACCTGCGGACGGAAGCGGTCAAAATGAGACTCAAAGTAAGCAACTTCACCCAGTACGCCTTCCGCGAGCAAACCTTTTAGCGTCAGGAAATCGCTATCCCAGCGACGGTTATGGAATACAGACAGCACACGCCCCAGGCTTTTTGCCAGCGCTTCCAGCTCGCGCGCTTGTGACAGTGTCACGGTAAAGGGTTTATCAACGACCACATGTTTACCCGCCTCAAGCGCCGCTTTGGCTAACGGGAAATGGGTATCGTTGGGTGTAGGAATGACAATCAGGTCTATGTTGGGATCGTTAAACAGATGCTTCGGCTCAGAGACAACCGTAACCGTTGGCCAGTCGGCTTTTACTTTTGTTTCATCGCTGCTGGAGATTACCGCCAGTTCCAGCCCGGGCGTGCCCGCAATCAGGGGCGCATGGAAGGTTTTGCTCGCATAACCATACCCAATCAACCCAACACGGATGTTGTCGCTCATGTCATTGCCTCTCATTGAAGTATGATGGCTATTTGACACTATCCTTTACCCTCGCTCAACAGTTTAATAACCTGCCAGCAATAAGGGATGTTGTTTAACTTAAGTCAAAAAAATAGCGAATTTTCCAACGACAAAAGCTAAATATCGCAAAAACCTCAGTAAAAATCTTGCTGGAGCTATTATTGCTAAGTAACATTTACCCCCTGAAGTTAATGGATCAATCAACAGAGATGTGGGCTGTAATGAATCGTCTTATTGAATTAACAGGTTGGATCGTTCTTGTCGTTTCAGTCATTCTTCTTGGCGTGGCGAGTCACATTGACAACTATCAGCCACCTGAACAGAGTACTACGGTACAACACAAGTAAGCTCTGCGCTTGTAGAGCGACATGCTGCCCGTCCGGGTGCATGTTTTCACTTGTCGGATATTAAACCAGGAATTTATTATCTTGTTCGATGTTGTTGGTGATTGTCAGAGATAGTAAAGCGCGTTACTCTTTTCAGAGCAGTTTTTCATCCCTGAATATTTGCCATCAGCGCATTCTTATTATTGTAATAACACAAGCGTTCACTTTTGGTGAAATTTTATCATCACTAATAATACCTACCCCTTTGGTATTAATTATTTTATGGACCTTTTATGACTGTTCAGGACTACTTATTAAAATTTCGCAAAATCAGTTCACTCGAAAGTCTGGAAAAACTCTACGACCATCTTAATTACACCCTGACGGACGATCAGGAACTGATCAATATGTATCGTGCTGCCGATCACCGTCGCGCAGAGCTGGTTTCTGGCGGGCGTTTGTTTGACCTCGGCCAGGTACCGAAGTCCGTCTGGCACTATGTCCAATAAAGAAAGTAGCGATCGGTTATAAAAGCCTTATAATAACGCCCCTAAAATTAGATTTGCCTGTTTGCGTCGCTATTCTGGAGAACCTATGACCACCACAACGCCACAACGTATTGGAGGCTGGTTGCTTGGCCCATTGGCCTGGCTTTTAGTCGCTCTGTTAAGTACGACGCTGGCGTTGTTGCTGTATACCGCTGCGTTATCTTCTCCGCAAACATTTCAAACGCTCGGCGAACAAGCACTGACGACACAAATCTTATGGGGCGTTTCTTTTATTACCGCTATCGCCATGTGGTATTACACACTGTGGTTGACCATCGCTTTCTTTAAACGTCGGCGTTGTGTTCCTAAACACTATATTATCTGGCTGCTTATTTCCGTATTGCTGGCAGTAAAAGCGTTCGCTTTTTCACCCGTGGAAGATGGCATAGCCGTTCGCCAGTTACTGTTTACTTTGTTGGCAACCGCATTGATCGTCCCCTATTTTAAACGCTCGTCGCGGGTGAAAGCGACGTTTGTGAATCCGTAATAACCTTACAGTTAACCTGTTGTCGCCTGCTCTGGATTAACGGATAATAGGCGGCTTTTTTATTTCAGGCCGAAAAATGACTGACTACCTGTTACTGTTTGTCGGAACTGTACTGGTCAATAACTTTGTACTGGTCAAGTTTCTCGGTCTCTGTCCGTTTATGGGGGTTTCCAAAAAGCTGGAAACCGCGATGGGCATGGGGCTGGCTACAACGTTTGTGATGACGCTGGCGTCTATTTGCGCCTGGCTTATCGATACGTGGATTTTGATCCCGCTTAATCTGATTTACCTGCGCACCCTGGCGTTTATTCTGGTGATTGCTGTGGTTGTGCAGTTCACCGAGATGGTGGTGCGCAAAACCAGCCCGGTGCTTTACCGTCTGCTGGGGATTTTTTTGCCGCTTATCACCACCAACTGTGCAGTGCTCGGCGTGGCGTTGCTGAATATCAATCTCGGGCACAATTTCTTGCAGTCGGCGCTGTACGGTTTTTCCGCCGCTGTCGGTTTCTCGCTGGTGATGGTGCTTTTCGCCGCCATCCGCGAACGCCTTGCTGTGGCTGATGTCCCGGCACCTTTTCGCGGTAATGCCATTGCGTTAATTACCGCAGGTCTTATGTCTCTGGCCTTTATGGGCTTTAGTGGTTTGGTGAAGTTGTAATGAATGCTATCTGGATTGCCGTTGCCGCCGTGAGCCTGCTGGGCCTGGCGTTTGGCGCCATTCTGGGTTATGCCTCCCGCCGTTTTGCGGTGGAAGACGATCCGGTCGTTGAGAAAATTGACGAAATCTTACCGCAGAGCCAGTGTGGTCAGTGCGGTTATCCCGGCTGTCGCCCCTACGCGGAAGCCATCAGCTGTAACGGTGAAAAAATTAACCGCTGCGCCCCAGGTGGCGAAGCTGTGATGCTAAAAATTGCTGAGTTGCTTAATGTCGAGCCACAGCCGCTGGATGGCGAAGCGCAAGAGCTAACGCCTGCGCGGATGGTGGCGTTTATTGATGAAAATAACTGTATTGGCTGCACTAAATGTATTCAGGCGTGTCCGGTAGACGCCATCGTTGGTGCTACCCGCGCCATGCATACGGTAATGAGTGATCTCTGTACGGGCTGCAATTTATGTGTTGATCCGTGCCCGACGCACTGCATCTCGTTGCAACCGGTTGCAGAAACACCTGACTCCTGGAAATGGGATCTGAACACCATTCCCGTGCGTATCATTCCCGTGGAACACCATGCTTAAGTTATTCTCTGCATTCAGAAAAAATAAAATCTGGGATTTCAACGGCGGCATCCATCCACCGGAGATGAAAACCCAGTCCAACGGTACGCCCCTGCGCCAGGTACCACTGGCGCAGCGTTTTGTCATACCACTGAAACAACATATTGGCGCTGAAGGTGAGTTGTGCGTTAGCGTCGGCGATAAAGTACTGCGCGGCCAGCCGCTTACCCGTGGACGCGGCAAAATGCTGCCAGTTCACGCGCCCACCTCGGGTACCGTTACGGCTATTGCGCCCCACTCTACGGCTCATCCTTCAGCTTTAGCTGAATTAAGCGTGATTATTGATGCCGATGGCGAAGACTGCTGGATCCCGCGCGACGGCTGGGACGATTATCGCTCTCGCAGTCGCGAAGAGTTAATCGAGCGCATTCATCAGTTTGGTGTTGCCGGGCTGGGTGGTGCGGGATTCCCGACAGGCGTTAAATTGCAGGGCGGCGGAGATAAGATTGAAACGTTGATTATCAACGCTGCTGAGTGCGAGCCGTACATTACCGCCGATGACCGTTTGATGCAGGATTGCGCGGCTCAGGTCGTAGAGGGTATTCGCATTCTTGCGCATATTCTGCAGCCACGCGAAATTCTTATCGGCATTGAAGATAACAAACCGCAGGCGATTTCCATGCTGCGCGCGGTGCTGGCGGACTCTCACGATATTACTCTGCGGGTGATTCCAACCAAATATCCTTCTGGCGGTGCTAAACAATTAACCTACATTCTGACCGGGAAGCAGGTTCCACATGGCGGGCGTTCATCCGATATCGGCGTATTAATGCAAAACGTCGGCACTGCTTATGCAGTGAAACGTGCCGTTATTGATGGCGAACCGATTACCGAGCGTGTCGTGACCCTGACTGGCGAAGCAATCGCACGCCCGGGCAACGTCTGGGCACGGCTGGGTACGCCAGTGCGTCATTTATTGAATGATGCCGGATTCTGCCCCTCTGCCGATCAAATGGTGATTATGGGCGGCCCGCTAATGGGCTTTACCTTGCCATGGCTGGATGTCCCGGTCGTAAAGATTACCAACTGTCTGTTGGCTCCCTCTGCCAATGAGCTTGGCGAACCACAGGAAGAACAAAGCTGCATCCGGTGTAGCGCCTGTGCTGACGCCTGCCCTGCGGATCTTTTGCCGCAACAGTTGTACTGGTTCAGCAAAGGTCAGCAACACGATAAAGCCACCACGCATAACATTGCCGACTGCATTGAATGTGGGGCTTGCGCGTGGGTTTGCCCGAGCAATATTCCCCTGGTGCAATATTTCCGTCAGGAAAAAGCTGAAATTGCGGCTATTCGTCAGGAAGAAAAGCGCGCCGCAGAAGCCAAAGCGCGTTTCGAAGCGCGCCAGGCTCGCCTTGAGCGCGAAAAAGCGGCTCGCCTTGAACGACATAAGAGCGCAGCCGTTCAACCTGCAGCCAAAGATAAAGATGCGATTGCTGCCGCTCTGGCGCGGGTGAAAGAGAAACAGGCCCAGGCTACACAGCCTATTGTGATTAAAGCGGGCGAACGCCCGGATAACAGTGCAATTATTGCAGCACGGGAAGCCCGTAAAGCGCAAGCCAGAGCGAAACAGGCAGAACTGCAGCAAACTAACGACGCAGCAACCGTTGCTGATCCACGTAAAACTGCCGTTGAAGCCGCTATCGCCCGCGCCAAAGCGCGCAAGCTGGAACAGCAACAGGCTAATGCGGAACCAGAAGAACAGGTCGATCCGCGCAAAGCCGCCGTCGAAGCCGCTATTGCCCGTGCCAAAGCGCGCAAGCTGGAGCAGCAACAGGCTAATGCCGAGCCAGAACAACAGGTCGATCCGCGCAAAGCCGCCGTCGAAGCCGCTATTGCCCGGGCCAAAGCACGCAAGCTGGAACAGCAACAGGCTAATGCGGAACCAGAAGAACAGGTCGATCCGCGCAAAGCCGCCGTCGAAGCCGCTATTGCCCGTGCCAAAGCGCGCAAGCTGGAGCAGCAACAGGCTAATGCCGAGCCAGAACAACAGGTCGATCCGCGCAAAGCCGCCGTCGAAGCCGCTATTGCCCGGGCCAAAGCACGCAAGCTGGAACAGCAACAGGCTAATGCGGAGCCAGAAGAACAGATTGATCCGCGCAAAGCGGCAGTTGCCGCGGCTATTGCCCGCGTTCAGGCCAAAAAAGCCGCCCAGCAAAAGGTTGTAAACGAGGACTAAATGGTATTCAGAATAGCTAGCTCCCCTTATACCCATAACCAGCGCCAGACATCGCGCATTATGCTGTTGGTGTTGCTCGCAGCCGTGCCAGGAATCGCAGCGCAACTGTGGTTTTTTGGTTGGGGTACTCTCGTTCAGATCCTGTTGGCGTCGGTCAGTGCTCTGTTAGCCGAAGCTCTCGTACTCAAACTACGCAAGCAGTCGGTAGCCGCAACGTTGAAAGATAACTCAGCATTGCTGACAGGCTTATTGCTGGCGGTAAGTATTCCCCCCCTCGCGCCATGGTGGATGGTCGTACTGGGTACGGTGTTTGCGGTGATCATCGCTAAACAGTTGTATGGCGGTCTGGGGCAAAACCCGTTTAATCCGGCAATGATTGGTTATGTGGTCTTACTGATCTCCTTCCCGGTGCAGATGACCAGCTGGTTACCGCCACATGAAATTGCGGTCAACATCCCTGGTTTTATCGACGCCATACAGGTTATTTTCAGCGGACATACCACCAGTGGTGGTGATATGAACACGCTACGCTTAGGTATTGATGGCATTAGTCAGGCGACACCGCTGGATACATTTAAAACCTCTGTCCGTGCCGGTCATTCGGTTGAACAGATTATGCAATATCCGATCTACAGCGGTATTCTGGCGGGCGCTGGTTGGCAATGGGTAAATCTCGCCTGGCTGGCTGGCGGCGTGTGGTTGCTATGGCAGAAAGCGATTCGCTGGCATATTCCCCTCAGCTTCTTAGTAACGCTGGCGTTATGCGCAACGTTGGGCTGGTTGTTCTCACCAGAAACACTGGCATCACCGCAAATTCATCTGCTGTCTGGTGCGACTATGCTCGGCGCATTCTTTATTTTGACTGACCCGGTTACTGCTTCTACGACCAATCGTGGTCGTCTTATTTTCGGCGCGCTGGCGGGTTTATTAGTCTGGTTGATCCGC
>OJWN01000215.1_pt1 | contig 10259 bp, 8 predicted proteins | sample 1600501 | NCBI WGS metagenome assembly OJWN01 (sample SAMN04436597, study PRJEB24849) | human gut metagenome | biome: human gut; feature: NICU; material: stool | host: Homo sapiens | place: USA: Saint Louis, MO | collected 2009-11-16
TTGGAGTTTGTCGCTAACAAGCACTTCTCCAATCTTTGAAAAATTTTTACTAAAAGTATCATCTAGTTGAAATTGGAGTTTTTTACCCAAGAATACTTCACAGCCGAAAAAGTTATTAATTTCTTTGAAATCAATATCATGTAATATTTCTGAACCTAAGTCATTATTGGTTTCATTAGTTGTTATTACTGCATGTGCGGTTAAAACATCTTTTTCTGGAGAATCAAAAACTAATGAACCTGAAATTCCATAATATTCTTCACTTTTCTCAATCAACTCAGGTGTTGCATCGGAACATATATTGAAATAACAAATCCCATCTAATAAATCTGGCTCATTTAATAAAATTCTGCCAGGCTTATCACATTTACTCTTGTAACCATAAGTATAATACTTTTCTTTTTCTATCTTTCCTATCCTTAAAGGATAATTAGATACCCCATCCACTTTGGTGATGACAATATCTTTGTTTTCAAGACTGAAATAACTTATTGGCTTTAGCTTCTTATTTCCTTCAATTTCAAAAGATATATTGTCAATATTTAAATCTTGAGTGCATAAACGGCAACAATTCTGAACATTATCAAGAAATTCTTCACAATCTGACTGTCTAGAACAAAGGCCGTGCTTGGATGAAATTACAAAAGAATCATCCTTGGAGCTTGCTTTGAAAAAATAGCCACTTGATTCCGAATCATTGACTTTTATTTTTACAGCATTTTTTCTACTCATAGATTAAAGTATTAACTCCATTTTCAGAATGGGTTGCAGTAATGCCGAAGCCTAATAAATTTATTTGATTGAGTAAATTTATTATCTCCTGATTGCTGCTACTCATATGAATTTTAGGTTCTTGTTCATGTATTAAAATTCTTGCAAGAGTTAAATTATTTGGATGATTATGCTTGGTTTTATTCGCACATATGATATATTCTGTTGTACCAATTAACTTCAATAACCGTGAACTCGTGTTTTTTTCACTACCATGATGTGCTAACTTAACAACGTTAAATGATATTTTTCTATTGGCACAATGATTAGCCATATATGAGTAGATGTCTTCTTCGTGTGCATCACCAAGGAATAATCCACAAAAATTCCCATACTCAATCATAAATGATAAACTGGTTTTATTAGTTGCCGATGGATCCTTTACAAACATATCATTTCCATTGCTTAGCAACTGCAGTGCTTCTTTAATACTATATTTTTCAGATGAAGATGATATTTTAATTTCTGTGTTTTTACGCTCTTGTTGTTCTAAATATTTTAAAAGGATATTTTTTGAAGGAGTAATAGGTGTTATTTTTATATTTCTGATTAAAATAGGAGAGTCATCTGAAGTTAGTGTCGAAAAGACAAAACTTCCATCTTTCACTATTCTATCAAGATTTATATCTTGTTTGGTCGATATTTTATTGCTTGAATTCTTTATTACATGTTTAATGTTAGATAAACTATTGAATACAAATCTCTTGATGTTTATTTTATTTTCAATTAGGTATTTGAAACCACCGATATGGTCATCATCATTGTGAGTTACAAAAGCGATATCAACAGACTCGCCATTCAGAAGTTCAGCTAACTTGGCTGAAATTTTTTTTCTATACCTAAATGTACTTGGGCCAGCGTCAATTAACAATTTGACACCATCGCAGTCTACTAACAAGCAATCACCATGTCCGGCATCTAAAATGTGAATTTTAACCAGTACTTGGTTTCCAGAAAGATGTATAAGGTTATTTTATTATATAAATCACAATGAGTCCTCCTGTGTTTTTATACACTATATTGGGTGTCGATATTTGACATGTGGCGTCCTGAAATTAATACAACACAATGATTTTTAACTCAAAAATTTTAAAAGGATTTCTGGGCAAAACTTGGTTTTCTGTATATTTTTTGACCGATTTGTGATTTGTGAGATAAGCTATCGTTAAATCCCTCTGAAATCTAGAAAACATTCTATAGAGAATTTTGCTATCTAATCCAAATCATGTTGAATGGTAACTTTGCACTCCATCATGTAAATGGTACGAATATAAAAATATAGGTTATCCATTTAAGAGTAAGTCCGTTCCCCTTATTCTCTCTTCCTTTCAGCCTTTGCTTTTGCAGTCCCTTTTCGCCATTTTCATTTCTTCTGTTTTTAAGGTGGTACAGGTGGGACAAGTGGTACAACCGCGCCAGCCGTGGCTTTGCGCTGTACCACCTGAAAAATACCAGTCAGAAAAGTGGGACAGATTCAGCAACGGCTGTCCCACTCTGTACCACTTTTTTTAAACCAAATTATCTAAAGTGGGACGCTGAAACCCGCGCCAGCTCTGCGTGTACCACTTGTCCCACCCTGTACCACCTTTTTTTAAGACACGCGAGATGGCACTCAGATACTGAGGATGCGGGAGGTGAGGCGGTAGACTCTGGCTTTGCCGATCTCCGGCAGGCGAACCTGCGACTGGTATTTCCCGTCGCTGCCGGGCAGCAGGCATTCCGCTTCCTGGCATAATCTGGCCGCTCTGGCAGGACTGAATCCCCGGCATATTTCCCGCCAGCCCTCAGGCAGGATGAAGAACAGCGTGTGTTCCTCGCCCGTCAGCGGATCTTTTTCCACCCGGCGAAAGCCTGCCATATTCAGCGGGCGGTCCGGGCCATCCCACGAGGCAAAGCGGCTGTACTGGTGCGCGGTAATGAACCGCTTGATCTGCGCCAGCACGCCTTCATCTTCCTGGTTGGCAATATGGCCGCGCTCGTTCAGCCAGGCGTGAAGGCAGATCTGCACCGCCCCATACGCCGAGCCTTCCTGCCAGCCCGTGATACCGTTCAGTGTCGCTATCTCCCCGGCCACCGCCAGCAGGGCAAAACGGGCCACGATGCGCTGCACCTGGTTTCCGGCGTTGTCCGGCATCAGGGCGGTCTGGTAGCGGCGAAGTAACTCTCTCGCCAGCGTGGTGCTGGCGTCCAGGTCGCTGGTGAGGAAGGCCAGCCAGGCACGAAAGGCGGTGCCGTGGAAGCGGGCCACCCGGTCGCAGAGAGTATCGGCGAACTGCTGGCCGCTGGCAAACCCGTGCAACTGCTCAAACGAACCATGCTGCCCGGTGTCGCTGGGGATTTGTACCATGCGCACGTCCATCCCGGCGTAGAGGCGCTCCCCGGCGCATTCGGTGTGTTCCGCCAGCGACAGCTCCCCGGTGGAGAACAGCAGCAGCGTCCAGTGCCTGCGGTTACGCACTTCGCCATCGGTGCGGGCGCGCCCCTTGCCCTGTCCGTTCGCCAGCATATAGGCAATCATCCCGGCCTCACGCGGGTCCACTTCGCGCAGTTCATCAAGTGGCAGCAGGGCATCGTTGTGGCGGCTGGCAATTCCTTTCAGCGCATTCCCGGTGGCCCGCCAGGAGTAACCCGTCCCGCCACAGACGGAAGCGGCCACTTTCATCACCGTGGTCTTACCGTCAGTGGACTCACCGCGCAGATGAAAGCCTCCGCCGCCCGTTCCTGTCAGGCGCAGCAGCGGGGCGGCCAGCGCACAGCAGACGGCAAAGACCAGCCGTGAATTGCCTGCACAGAGCGCGGCGACCTGCTCCTGCCACTCTGCCAGCGTACCGGATTGTGCAAAGCCGCCAGTCAGGTAGTGGCTGCCCTGGAGAATGACGTTGTCGCCATCGGGACCGATAACCTCATCCGGCAGCACGTACACGCCGTTGTGCCAGCCGGTTTTCTCCGCGCAGGTGACCCGGCGTCCGGGGAGTGACCGCGAGATATATTCGCACAGCAGACTGCGCAGGGCAGGGCGGGTGGAGATATAGGTCAGGCCGTTCTCCAGCAGAATGCGCCTCAGCTCCTCGCCGTTGCCGCTGAGCATCGCCATCGGCATGGCCCAGCGCCGCAATTGCCCGGTGGTGGTGTGCCATTCCAGCAGGCGGCCATAGCTGCCGTCATGGCTGTCGCAGGTGATGGCAGTGACGCGCAGAGGGGAACAGATGCGCTGGGGCTGGACATCGCTTTCACCGTCGCGCCGTTCGGTGAGCTTATCAAACCACAGTGCTTCTTCATCGAGGCGGAAGTGATCCGGCAGGATGTCAGAAGGTCTTTCCTGTCGCAGGCGTTCAAGCTGTCCGGTCCAGTTCTCCAGTAACTCACCGTCAGGGGTCATCAGCCGGGCCATCTGCACGCCCGCGTGCGCCAGTTTTACGGCAATTTTCAGCAGCTCTTCTTCACTGATATCGCCGGTGCGAAGTACCCGGACGTAGAGCGTGTCGGGCCTGATAATGGTCAGATTGCTCAGATCGGCCAGTTCATCCGGGCCGAGTACCATCGGGGGAACATCATCTTCCCGGTCGGGATCTTTTCGCCACACGTGTGAGGTCTCCCATGCCAGGCTTCCGGCAAGGATCACCACTTCGAGCGTGCGGTCCGGAGACTGCTTACAGAGAAAAGGGGCGCGTTTCATGACGGGGTATCAGTCGGCTCATCCCTGAGCGTGGATTAACGGATGGCGGCGCGGCGCTGTTGCCACTGACGGATTTCAGCAGCATCGAAGACCACCAGTCGGGAAGAGAGGTGGACGGGGCGGGGAAAGTCGGTGTTTTTAATCAGGCGGTAAACCGACGATTCACTCATCGCCAGAAACTGGACTACCTGCCGCATACGCACGTTGCCGCTTTCGGGAAAAGCATCGTTACTGTCTGCACTGGTTTTCATGATTGCACCTCACGGGACGGGAACAGAGTGTCGGAGCGGTTATAGCGCGGAACGATGAGGGGAGGTATAGGCCCGGATAAAAAAGTGGAGTCCGGATAGAAAATCATTAGTCCGGGAAGATATTATTTCCCATCAGGACTAATGATTTTTCGATAACAAATTGAAAATGCAAATGTTGTATTTTATCCCCATCCTGTGGGAGTCAGATATGTTTAGGCCTACGGATGGCAATGCACGAGTACAAACATGTTACAACAGGTGTTGCTGTCTCACCGTTAACTGTCATCGGCTACGTTGCATAGATAAAAGGCCGGGCACAGCCTTGGTGTTAATTCTATCCATGGCGCACCTTCAATCCACCTTCTGTTTGTAACTCGTTAAGAGCCGACACATTGAGCGGATGACGGAAGAAGTTATACGTATTGACAGCTACTGCCTCATTAAGAAGGTTATAACTCATCAGAGAATCTATGCTGGCACCATACAAGGCCTCAAGATTACTGAATCTTTTAGCTAGTAACCAGGCTTCTTCTTCTTCCACACCATAGATACCGCAGGCAAAAAGTAACTCTCCGAGTTGTACATCTTTGGCCTGCTCTATCCCTCTGCATATGATGGAAGCCAGTTTAGGCCCAGATTGATCAAGCCCAGTTAGTTTGCCTGCTGTCATCGAGAACATGTCCAGTGGTTTTTGCACATAGCATTTCTCGACAAGTTGTTTGAGCATGGTCTGGCCTAATTGGTGTATATGGACGCCACGAGGCTCAAAGAAGCGCCAGCAAGCGGAGTAGGGACTTCCTGAATTTAGAAGCCCATAAGTGTTTTGAGTACACGTAAGATGGATGCTCATGTGATAACTCGATGATTTCATCTGGATATAGTTACTAAAAAGGCACTCCGCCAAAAATTTGGAATGCCTCCTACTGTTATATGTCTTAATCGTACCAGTCATTATCGACATTTGAATTAACAGAGGTCAATTCCAGACTATTTTCTACGAGGCTCCATACATTGTCGCGAAGAAGTAGCTCCATTTTCGCAACAATTTCAAAGGACGAACCAGAGAAAGGGCGTTCAGAATCTTGTTCACCCTGATAATCAAATATGACTTGGACGACCAGAATGCCTCGCTTTGGGTCGTAATTTATGCTTGTTGCCTCCAGATTCTCTATGCTAAAACCATAGGCGTTTGTTTCCGCTATGTCGCCGGAGAGCATATCTTCCACCTCGCGGTCTATGGCATAAAAAATCTCATCGCGATAAATCACATCCTCTTGAGTATCTTCGCCTATTGCAGCGAAAACCAGCCGTTGTTCTAGCGGGGCACGTTTTGCGACTTCGGACAGCTCATGGTAGCTGGTGAATTTCGCGTCACGGGCAACGATTTCGAGTGCTTTGGAAAGCTTAATTTTCTGAATGCGAGCCAGCTTTTTAGCGCACGTTTTAAGAATGCTTAGGTATGAATAGTCAGACATGGCTGTACCTCCAATAAAGTAACGCTTTGGATACCGATAGCCTGCTAACCGGGCAGCGTCATAATGGATGGCGGCCAAGTATTTGGTATACTTCTGAACGATGGGCTATTGCTTTGCGAGACAGGCGCCAGGTGACCATCACCACCTAGATTCATCCTATCTAAGTCATAGTTTCGCGTCAAATTTGTGTTCGCATATTTTCTTTGTGCTATTAGTGCTTGAGGTTCCCTCTTTATAGCGCAGTCGTAGGTATTTAGGCTATATTAGAGAAGTTCATCTGTTCAGACATGATTCATGCGGCTATTTTTCGGTGTAAATAAATTTAATGAGGAAAATATAAAAGAGGTTTTTCTGATGTAGAATACCGCATTACAATTTGAAGCATATGTTCGACAATCAGCGCAGTAAAATACACATGTTTAGTTTTACAAAGTGTTTATAGAGGTAAATAATGGATCTCTTCTCAACAAAAATAGCTAGAAATAAACTAAATCACAATTTTAAAACAATCTACACAGATCCTAAACTTGCTCCTGTTAGGGCGGTGATCCAATCATGGGGACGCGGATTACTGGAACGCAGTGGTGAACAAACTAAATTTATTAACGAATTTCAGACTACCTTTAATTCTTCTATGTGGGAATTATATCTAAATGAGATGTTTATTCGTTTGGGGTATTCGGTTGACTATACAAAAGACAGTCCTGATTTTTGTGTTAGCACGCCATTAGGTTATAAATTTAACGTAGATGCTATGGTCTCTGACAAGCGCCATAAACCGCCAGTCAGTGAAATTTTCAGTGAAGCTAAGTTTAAGCATCAATCTACGCTAAAACTTCTTGGGAAAATTAAAGATAAGCGCGATCTCTTTACCGGAATTAATGGTAAGAAGTTCCCATACTCAACAATGGAACATGTAATCGGTAAGCCTTTTGTGTTAGCATTGGCCCCATTTGATTCAGATCTATCTTTAACCCAGAATAATACAATCATTAACCGGGTATTGTTTGGCATTGAAGAACCTACGATGAGAGATTTAGTAAATGGTAGGCAAAGAAGGGTTTTATCGATTAAAAAAAATGAAGACACTGAAATACCTTTAGGTATTTTTACAAATGACTCATACAAAGAAATCAGTGCTATCGTGTTTTCAACGACAGGTACTTTTGGTAAGGCTATCGTTCAGAGTCGGGTCGATCGATATGTCCGATATACGAGATTCCGAGCTCTTGATGTGAATGTTTTTATTGCCAATGAAGGTATGAAGAACGAAGGTTCTCATACGAGAAAACTTGGTCCTGACCATTATGTTACTACGAAGCGACAATTCTACAACAATGAGGTTGTTGGCGCGGATATTGTAATGTGCCGAACAAGGGACTACAAGGAAACTCATTTTGATGGTTTGCATGTGTATTATAATCCCTATGCAAGCGTGCCTTTAGACAAAAACGTTTTCTTTCCCCCAGAAATAACGCATAATTTTTATGACATAGAAAATGACATACCTGACCAGCGCCATCCTGATGGTGCATTAGTGTCACGACAGGTATTTGAAATATCTAAAGTCTGTCGAAGACATATAATTAATAACTGGTTCCCAGAACAGTCTAAGGTTCTCTAAGTCGGTCTGGAGAACTTTTTAAGGATATGTAACATACACCGTCAGTGCTGGTATCACACAAGACTTATGGTGTGTGGAAAGGTGCATTCGCTGGAAGCTTGTGCTTTAGTCAGTAAAACGGCTCTGGCTCTGCCAGAGCAGAGTAGGTGATTGATCAAAAATCACTTTAACGTTGTGCTGGGGCGAACTGTCAGATAATTAAATGGCGAACCTTGTCTTTAATTCGAAGAGTTTCAACAGTTAAGCAAGAGAGTGTCTGTTCACATTCTTTCGAGGGGTATTACCGATTAATTTCACATTCCATAGGGAAAGTGGCACTGTGTTCACGTGCGATCTGCAGTGTTATTACCTAAACTTCCTTCTCCCTTCCCATCTTCAAAACCTCATAAAACGTCCCTCGCCCAAGCCCGTCTGACGGTAATTCCCGCTCCTGCGCCAGCTCCTTCAGCTTCCGAAGTATCCGATCCGAAGCCGGTTTATCAGACGTGCCATACCGTCCGTCAGTCTCATCAACCAGAAGCTGAACCAGTAACCAGCAGAGCCTGGCAGTATTCTCCCGTGCTTTGTCGCGCTTATGCATCCCACGCAGGGAAGGTTGTGTGGAAGCAGTGAGATCCGGCAGCGCATCGTCGCCGAGCGTCTTCAGCCACTTGCGGCCACGGCTGTTGCGTGACAGTTTCATCACTGCCTTCAGGCTCCGGGCCTTAATTTCTGGCGGCGTGAGTTCGTCATCAATAAGCCGCCAGGCCAGCGCGAACATTTCATCGGCATAGAACATGCGTTTGTTCGCCGGGGCGCTGACCATGCCCGTTGCTTTGATGGTGCGACTGATGGCGTCGTGCAGGATACGGTAATTTTCCTGATGTTCTTCCGGCAGGGCGTTTGCAGGTTGGGAAGCATCAAGGCCGAGAAGCAGAAGGGCGAGATGCCGCGCTTCCAGCAGCGGCATATCGCATTCCCGTTCAAACAGATTCTGACGAATGGGACTGGTCACATTATTCTCCTTCCACGATCCGCAGCGGTTCTTCTTCACCGAGCAATGCCTGCCGTCTGGCGGCATCAACGTAGTTTCCCCACCACTGCATGAGCGGTCGCCTTTGTTCCAGATAGTCGCTGCGATTGTAGGCCGCTTCGATCTCGTCTTCTTTCTGGTGTGCCAGTGCAGATTCCAGAACTTCACGGGGAAAATGACCTGCGCCCGCCGTTCTGGCGATGCTGCGCATGCCGTGGGCGACCAGCTCACCGCCGAACCCCATGCGGATAAGCGCGGCGTTCGCGGTCTGCTGGTGCATGTGCTCCAGCGGTTTGCGGATGCTGGGGAAGACCCACGGACGATGGCGGCTGACGGGCTCCATGATCTGAAGAACACGCAGCGCCTGTTTGCTGAGCGGCACCGTGTGTGAACGGTTCATCTTCATAAATGTGTCAGGGATACGCCATTCCGCTTTTTTCATATCGATGTCGCACCAGCGGGCGCTAACGGCTTCGCCGGGGCGAACCCAGGTCAGTAGCTCCCATTCGATAAGGCAGCGTGTTTCCTTGCGGATAGAGGCGTTTTGTAGTGCCAACATTAGTCTGCCCAGTTCGCTGGGGGGAAGGGCGGGCATGTTCTGCTTTTTCGGTTTCTTGAAGCGGGCGACCAGGTTGTCTGCTGGGTTAAACTCGATAAGCTCTTCGGAGATGGCGAAGCGGAAGATTTCATTGAGCCGTGAGATAACCCGGCGCAGCGTTTCGAGGATGCCCTGTTCTTCCAGCGGGGTGAGGTGTTCCTTGAGCATCTTCGGGCGGATCTCGGTGACGGGCGTACTGCCCAGAGAAGGGAAGACGTGCATCTCCAGCGAGCGCCAGACATCTTTGGCGTGATCTTCGCTAAGGTCGCTGGTCCGTTTCTTCTCTTTGAGCCACTGTTCCGCAACTTTTTCCAGCGTGCATTCATTCTGGAGGCGTTTTTCTTCGGCTATTCCTGCTAAGTGTTGACGGGGATCGATGCCCTGCCAGAGCAGTCGTCTGTATTTCGTGCGAGTTTCGCGAGCCATGGCCAGTGTAACGACCGGGTAAGGGCCAAGGCTGGTTTTGGTGCGCTTTTTGGTGACGGGATGATAATACTCGAAATGCCAGGCCTTCCTCCCTGAAGTCTTAACCAGCAAGTACAGGCCTTCACCGTCCCGTAGCTCATAATCCGTGCTACGGGGCTTCGCGCCAGCGATCTCCACATTTGTTAAGGGTTTCAGTTGCTTAGGCATGTTTTAGCACCACGCTTTTTTAGCCCCACGATACCGTGGTGCTAAACATGGTGCCAAAAGGTCAAGATTCATACAGAGATCATGACCACACATGCAACAAAAAAGCCTGCAACTCGTTGAAGTTACAGGCTTTTTTAAGGTTCATGATGCATCATGAATGAATGTTTGGTGGAGCTGGCGGGAGTTGAACCCGCGTCCGAAATTCCTACATCCTCGGTA
>OJWN01000228.1_pt1 | contig 8447 bp, 10 predicted proteins | sample 1600501 | NCBI WGS metagenome assembly OJWN01 (sample SAMN04436597, study PRJEB24849) | human gut metagenome | biome: human gut; feature: NICU; material: stool | host: Homo sapiens | place: USA: Saint Louis, MO | collected 2009-11-16
TGGTTATACCAAAGCACCAGCGGTGACGAGCCATTGTTGGACATCGAACAATCCTTTTGTGATAAATGAACGGTTTGAGAAACACATTTCTGCGCATTTATCTTTGCATATTTAACCGGATGAAAAAAACGGTGAATCGTTCAAGCAAATATATTTTTTTACTTTTTAAGACTGATCCCAGCGTTGCGCAAACCTGCTCTATTCGACAATTTCCACATAAACCATCGGTATAAACGAAACCATAAAAATGAAATGCTGTTTTCATAAATAATAAAATTGAAGGTTCATTTTATAAACCAGACATAACATTCTACGCTTCTGTGCGTTTTTAATTTATGCTTTCATAGAATTATGTCTGCATCACGGGAAGAACAAAATGGATAATGCTGTTGATCGCCACGTTTTTTATATTTCTGATGGTACGGCAATAACTGCGGAGGTATTAGGACACGCAGTAATGTCACAATTTCCCGTCACTATCAGCAGCATTACGCTGCCGTTTGTCGAAAATGAGAGCCGTGCACGGGCAGTGAAGGATCAGATTGACGCAATTTATCACCAGACAGGTGTGCGCCCGCTGGTCTTCTACTCCATCGTGTTGCCGGAGATTCGCGCCATCATCTTGGAAAGTGAGGGCTTTTGCCAGGATATCGTTCAGGCGCTGGTTGCCCCGCTACAACAAGAGATGAAACTGGATCCAACGCCGATTGCTCACCGAACCCACGGCCTTAACCCTAATAATCTCAATAAATATGATGCGCGCATTGCGGCGATTGATTACACCCTCGCCCACGATGACGGCATTTCGTTGCGCAATCTGGACCAGGCTCAGGTGATCCTGCTCGGCGTTTCTCGCTGTGGTAAAACCCCCACCAGTCTGTATCTGGCAATGCAGTTTGGTATCCGCGCGGCAAACTACCCCTTTATTGCCGACGATATGGATAATCTGGTGCTACCCGCGTCGCTCAAACCGCTTCAGCATAAATTGTTCGGCCTGACTATCGACCCGGAACGTCTGGCGGCGATTCGCGAAGAACGTCGGGAGAACAGTCGCTATGCCTCGCTTCGTCAGTGCAGGATGGAAGTCGCGGAAGTAGAAGCCTTGTACCGTAAAAATCAGATCCCGTGGATTAACAGTACCAATTCGGTAGAAGAGATTGCCACCAAGATCCTCGATATCATGGGCCTTAGCCGCCGAATGTACTAGAGAACTAGTGCATTAGCTTATTTTTTTGTTATCATGCTAACCACCCGGCGAGGTGTGACACACCTCGCACTTGAAATCAGCTGCGATTGGTTTATCGTGATGCGCATCACTTCCCGGTAGTCCTGCCGTAGAAGCAACAAATTTCTGAGACTTGTAATGAACAGAACTGACGAACTCCGTACTGCGCGTATTGAGAGCCTGGTAACGCCCGCCGAACTCGCGCTACGGTATCCCGTAACGCCTGGCGTCGCCACCCATGTCACCGACTCCCGCCGCAGAATTGAAAAAATACTGAATGGTGAAGATAAGCGACTGTTGGTCATTATTGGCCCCTGCTCGATCCACGATCTCACCGCTGCAATGGAGTACGCCACCCGTCTGCAGTCGCTGCGCAACCAGTACCAGTCACGGCTGGAAATCGTAATGCGCACCTATTTTGAAAAACCACGAACTGTTGTCGGCTGGAAAGGACTAATCTCCGATCCGGATTTAAACGGCAGCTATCGGGTAAATCACGGTCTGGAGCTGGCGCGCAAATTACTTTTACAGGTAAATGAGCTGGGCGTCCCTACCGCGACTGAGTTCCTCGATATGGTGACCGGTCAGTTTATTGCTGATTTAATCAGTTGGGGTGCGATTGGCGCACGTACTACCGAAAGTCAGATCCACCGTGAAATGGCTTCGGCACTCTCCTGTCCGGTAGGTTTTAAAAATGGTACCGATGGCAACACGCGGATTGCTGTGGATGCTATCCGCGCTGCCCGCGCCAGCCATATGTTCCTCTCACCAGACAAAAATGGTCAGATGACCATCTATCAGACCAGCGGCAACCCGTATGGCCACATTATTATGCGTGGCGGCAAAAAACCGAATTACCATGCCGATGATATCGCCGCAGCCTGCGATACGCTGCACGAGTTTGATTTACCTGAACATCTGGTGGTGGATTTCAGCCACGGTAACTGCCAGAAGCAGCACCGTCGCCAGTTAGAAGTTTGTGAGGATATTTGTCAGCAAATCCGCAATGGCTCTACGGCGATTGCTGGAATTATGGCGGAAAGTTTCCTGCGCGAAGGAACGCAAAAAATCGTCGGCGGTCAGCCGCTCACTTACGGTCAATCGATTACCGACCCGTGTCTGGGCTGGGAAGATACCGAACGCCTGGTCGAAAAACTCGCCTCTGCGGTAGATACCCGCTTCTGAATGCGTGCCCATTCCTGACGGAATGGGCATTTCTGCGCAACTTGTTGTCTTCTCAACACATTACTGCTTGCTCTGGCCCGCTATAATATTGATAATAAGAATCATTGTTATATCAATTATTATTAATTTTTATGCGTTATACGGATAGCAGAAAACTCACGCCTGAAACGGATGCCAATCACAAGACCGCTTCCCCGCAGCCCATCCGGCGAATTACCAGCCAGACACTGTTAGGTCCGGATGGCAAACTGATTATCGATCATGACGGGCAAGAATATCTGCTCCGTAAAACTCAGGCTGGCAAGCTGCTGTTGACCAAGTAGCCTTTAACTCGAGCAGCTGACTTCCAGCCGTTTACCCCAGTCAGGTGGACGACTGACGTAGTCATCATCTCTGTCGCTGAAAGGATTTCGCAACGCCTCATGCAGGCGGTGCAATTCCGTCATATCACCCTTTTCTGCCGCTTCAATCGCCCGTTGCGCCAACCAGTTGCGCAACACCAGAGCTGGGTTAACGCTTTGCATCAGCTGCTGACGCTCACTATCGGTAACCTCGTCTTGTTGCAAACGTACCCGATAACGGGCAAACCAGTCATCAAATGCCGCACGATCGATAAACTCATCACGTAGCGGTGACGCCGCGCTGTACTGCTCGGTCAGACTCAGCATGCGGAATGTGCGGGTATAATCGCTGCGCTCTCGCGCCATCAGACTGAATAATTCATTCAGTAGCGCGTTATCCTCTTTTTGCTCCGTCATGAAGCCCAGTTTCTGCCGCATCCGTTGTCCATAATGCGTCAACAAAACCTGCTGATAGCTGTCCAGGGCCTCATTCAGGGCATCTACGGCAACAAATGGTGACAATGTCTGCGCCAGACGCTGTAAATTCCACAACGCGACAGCAGGTTGATTATCAAAGCTATAACGCCCTTGATGATCCGAGTGATTACAAATAAAACCGGGTTCGTAATCATCAAGAAAACCAAACGGCCCGTAATCAAGCGTCAGCCCCAGCAGCGACATGTTGTCGGTATTCATCACCCCATGAGCAAAGCCGACCGTCTGCCATTGGGCAATTAGCGATGCGGTACGTGCGACAACATCGCTAAACCAGAGACGGTATTTGTCCTCATCATCTTCAAGATGTGACCAGTAATGACGAATGGCAAAGTCAGCCAACTGACGAACCTTTTCCGGCTCGCGGCGATAGTAAAAATGTTCGAAATGACCAAAGCGCAGATGACTTGGTGCCACACGCATCAGCATCGCGCCTGGCTCCACCGTTTCCCGATACACTGGCGAATCGCTGGTGACGATACTTAACGCGCGGGTCGTCGGAATGCCCAGATAATGCATCGCCTCACTGGCGAGACTTTCTCGTATCGTCGAACGTAAAACCGCCCGTCCATCACCCATTCGCGAATAAGGCGTCAGGCCAGCACCTTTCAGATGCCAGTCCATTGTAGTGCCATCAGCAAGCCGTTGTTCGCCGAGTAAAATGCCGCGCCCATCACCCAGTTGGCCCGCCCAGACGCCGAACTGATGACCACTGTAAACCTGCGCCAGTGGTGACATACCAGGCAGTAGGGTTTCGCCGCCCCAGACACCTGCGTCATTTTTAAACAGCGACGATGGAATACTCAGCGTGTTAGCGAGTTCGGTATTATGCCAAATCAGCCGGGCATTATTTAAAGGCGTAGGGGAAAGTGCTGTATAGGTTCCTGGCAATTCATCGCGCCAGCGGGTAACAAAAGACAGGGTCATAGATCCTCCTGTTTGATAGTGTAGACGGTTACTCTCGTCTTAAACACCAGCAAACAGGAGGGTTATCGCTGAACCAACGTCGTTATCTGATTTATGGGAACGGCAGGCCACAGGCATCCCTGGAGAGCATGGAAATCGAAGGGGGTAATCTGTGCCATTATTTCTGGCGTATCAATGCCCCCCGCGATGATGCAATTGCAACATGGGGAAATTTGCGCCTGGATCGCACGAATAAACGGTTCGAAGGAGCGGTGCGTGATTTGTTGCTGAATAAAACTTTTATCCAGCATGACGCGGGTGAAAAGACCATCAAAAACCGCTTTCATTGTGCTATTGCCTGCGCCCAAATTACCTAACACAAGGGGATACATTTGCGATAAGGACAAAAGATCGCGATTATCTTTTCCTTCATCGAGATGCGGGTAATTCTCATTAATCAACAGTTCAATAAACGGATATTTTAATAGTTCGCCTGCGTAATTATCCCTGTCTAATAATAAAGTAGCCACTTGTGGCGTTAAATTAAGCCAGGCAAAGAGTTTATGTTGAATAAAAAAGTGTTGGCATGATTTTAGTAATTCCAACTGCTCTTAAAATAATTGCCAATGTTGCTCCGCGGTAAGTTGCGCTATAACCCGACTCGTCGGGATACGAACCGTACCATCTTCACTGGAGAAATGGGTAATTAACTCAACGCCGACAAGGTCTTGCTGGTTATCTCTTATCGGCAGGAAATAGCAATCAGAATGATAAAGATTCTCCAAAAAAATCTTCATGGTAACCGTCCCTCTCGAAGGATGTTTTTCAGTATCCGGCTAAAAGGGATGAGGCCATAAGACATAACAATTACAGAAGGAGTAACTTTCATTTGTTCCATGTTAACCACTTTTTCAGGGGTCCTTTTTTTAGATTATCCTGATTATAAACGAATAATCCATTTACGGAATTTTTGTCTGCAAAATACTACTGTATTCTGGAGTAAATGGACGGCGATGTATCATCGCATACTAGATTCGTCTCGCCTGCCAGAAATTTTTCTGCCAATAGACATTATCAAGTGAGGAACGCATCACTCCCTTGCTGGTAGAGGCGTGGATAAATTGGTTGTTGGTATCGTAAATACCTACATGCAAACCATTTTGTCCGGAGCCCGTTTTGAAAAAGACCAGGTCACCAGGCAGCAACTCGTCTTTATCAATTTGCGTGCCGATAGAGGCTTGTTCTTTGGTTTCTCGGGGCAGCTGCAAATCGAAACGATCGCGCATCGTCACAACCACAAATCCCGAACAGTCCACACCGCGCCGCGTCATGCCACCATAACGATACGGCGTGCCATGCCAGCTCTGTAGCTGGTCGTTCAAACCGGCAATAACGGTAATCGAATCAGAAAGTCTGGCATTTGGCGGCGGTGCTTTATGGTGGCTACACCCGGCCAGAAACAGTGCTGTGATCAAAATAAGGCAGAAACGCATTCCGTACGGTTCCTCTGTTTTTTATTCTTGCATTAATTTAGCGTCGTAATTACCCGATTTTCAAGATACTAATGAAATCAAATGGTCGAAATCAGCATTCGGTGACCTTCGATATCCAGACGGCGAAAATTCATCCCATAGGCCTGCGCCAGATTTGGCGGCGTGAGCACCTCTTCCCTGCGTCCACTGGCCAGCATTTTTCCACCTTTTAGCAACCATGCCCGATGCGCATGACGCAATGTGTGGTTGAGATCGTGACTGCTCATCACAATCGCCAGTCCTTGCTGACACAGCGCGCTCAGAATTTTGTCTAACGCACTTTGTTGCGCAACATCAAGACTGTTCATCGGCTCATCAAGAAGCAGCAATTGGCCTGCGGGATTGGCTTGTGGTGTGATTTGCAACACCACCGCAGCAAGACGTACGCGTTGCCATTCACCGCCGGAAAGTTGATTGGTGCTCCGTCCGAGTTTGTCATCAAGAGCCAGCGCCCCTGCGACATCATTCAGTAGTTCGGTACGCGTTTTATCGTGCTGATGCAGTGTCAGGTAGTGCCAGACCGGCATTGCAAACGGCGGCGTCTGCTGTTGTGAAAGATAGGCGCGATGCAGCGCGAGTTTTGTTGCGGACCATGCTTCCAGTGGTTGCCCCGCGAACTGAATGCTTCCCTTACCGCTGGTCATTCCGGCCATTCGCGCCAGTAAGGTACTCTTACCCGCGCCATTCGGCCCCACCAGATGCAGGATCTCCCCTGCCCGAACCTCGCCAGAAAGCGGCCCAAGGCGGGTTGATTCCGCAACATCCTGTAGCTGCATCACAATAGACATTATTTCGCCAACGCCAGTTTAATGCTTTCCATCACAATGGGATCTTCCGGCGTCATATCCGGGGAAAAACGCTGGATTACCAATCCGTCCCTGCCAACTAAAAATTTCTCAAAATTCCATAAAATATCATCAGGGTACAGCGGTGCACGACCTTTGCTGACCATACGGGCATAGAATCCGCTCTCTTCCGGCGCGACTGCGGTCGGCGCTGCGGCAATCAATTTTTGATACAGCGGATGGCGTCCTTCGCCATTAACTTCAATCTTACTGAACATCGGGAACGTCACCCCCCATGTAGTGGTGCAGTAAGTTTTAATCTCTTCATCGCTGCCCGGTTCTTGCTCCAGAAACTGGTTGCACGGGAATCCCAGCACCACAAAACCACGATCGGCCCAGGCTTTCTGAATATTCTCCAACTGCTCATATTGCGGCGTTAAGCCACACTTTGAGGCGACATTGACAATCAACAGCACATTACCGGCGTACTTCTCCAGCGTGGTCACTTCACCGTCGATATCTTTCACTACGGTCGTCAGAATGGAATCTTGCATCGTTTCTCCTGGGTGTGGTCAGTAAAAATCTTAGCTTTTAATCATAGACCGTCTTTTTGCGGCTAACGTCCTGCTTTTAACAATAACCAGATAAACACCGGCGCACCCAACGTTGCGGTGACCACGCCAATAGGCAGCTCTGCGGCAGCTAATGCCAGGCGCGCTACAACATCAGCCAGCAGCAATGCGCTCGCCCCTGCCAGCGCGCAGCCGGGAAGTAATACGCGATGATCGGTTAAACCACATAACCGGAGAATATGGGGGATCACCAGACCAATAAAGCCGATAGCACCCGCCAGCGCCACACTGACGCCAACCATCCAGCCGGTCGCTGCCACCAGCACATTGCGCCAGAACCACAGGGGTAAACCCAGTTGCCGCGCCGAGATCTCGCCAAGTGCTAACATATTCATCGGCCTGGACTGACAACAGATCCACAACAACACGGGGATCAATGCCAGCATCAGCCAGCTTTGCCGCCAGTCTACGCCGCCAAAACCGCCCATCATCCAGTACATCAGCTGACGTAAATCAACAGAGGTGGAAAAGTAGATAGCCCACGTCATTAGTGCGCTACAGATAATCCCTAATGCAACGCCAGCCAGCAATAACCGACTGGTCGAAAGATGACGACGGGCGAAACGTAAGAGTATTAAAGTGATGATAAGCGCGCCAGCAATCGCACACAGCCCTAGTGCCCAGTTTGGGAGTTGCCCTTGCCCAAGCAACACCGCGGCGATAAGCCCTACGCCTGCGCCGTTAGAGACGCCAAGTAGTCCAGGTTCTGCCAGAGGATTTTCAAACAACGCCTGCATTACTGCGCCGGATATAGCCAGCGCCGCACCAACCAGCAATACAGCCAGCGTACGTGGCAGGCGAATTTGCCAGACGAACAGTTCGCCACGAGGAGTAGACCAGTCACCGGGCGAAATCCATTGTTCACCGGCGCAAAGGCTTAAGAGAAGCGCCAGCAGCATCAAAACTGACAGGCATAATAACCAGCGAATATTTTGTCGCTGTTGTTGGCGGGCAAGTGTCAGCATGGTATCCGTTCTGCTGAAGTGTCATGGCGTTGATTTTACGGTGACTCTTCGACAGTGAAAAGAAAAAAGGCCGCAGAGCGGCCTTTTTAGTTAGATCAGATTACTCGTCTTTGGGCGAAGCGTTTTCGACCCGGCTTTTTAACTTCTGCCCGGGTCTGAAGGTCACCACGCGCCGTGCTGTAATGGGAATATCCTCGCCCGTTTTCGGGTTACGTCCCGGGCGTTGATTCTTATCACGCAGATCGAAGTTACCAAAACCAGAGAGTTTCACCTGTTCGCCGTTTTCCAGAGCGCGACGGATCTCTTCGAAAAACAGTTCAACCAGTTCTTTGGCATCCCGCTTGCTAAGCCCAAGCTTATCAAACAGATATTCTGACATTT
>OJWN01000246.1_pt1 | contig 7368 bp, 3 predicted proteins | sample 1600501 | NCBI WGS metagenome assembly OJWN01 (sample SAMN04436597, study PRJEB24849) | human gut metagenome | biome: human gut; feature: NICU; material: stool | host: Homo sapiens | place: USA: Saint Louis, MO | collected 2009-11-16
GATATCACAACACTCAGTACCCCGGATCTGCTTATCCCTGTTCGTGCTGCAGAAGATAAACAGATTTATGAAATCGCCAGTCGTCTGCAGCAAAGGATATCTGCTGTAATGCGTTATGCCGTACAGTCTGGCATCATCAGATATAATCCTGCTCTGGATATGGCTGGCGCATTGACCACTGTAAAACGCCAGCATCGCCCCGCTCTTGATCTTTCACGTCTTCCTGAACTTTTGTCGCGTATTGACAGTTATAAGGGGCAGCCTGTCACCCGGCTTGCCGTTATGCTGAATCTGCTGGTGTTTATTCGTTCCAGTGAACTCAGATATGCCCGCTGGTCAGAAATTGATATTGAAAATGCCATGTGGACCATTCCTGCCGAACGCGAGCCTCTGCCAGGTGTGAAATACTCACACCGGGGTTCCAAGATGCGAACACCACATCTTGTGCCACTCAGCAAGCAGGCTGTAGCCATACTGACAGAACTTCAGACATGGGCTGGTGAAAATGGTCTGGTCTTTACGGGAGCACATGACCCGCATAAACCAATCAGTGAAAACACCGTAAATAAAGCCCTCAGGGTGATGGGGTATGACACAACCCTGGATATCTGTGGGCATGGATTCAGGACGATGGCATGTAGCGCGTTAATAGAATCAGGATTGTGGTCCCGTGATGCAGTGGAACGTCAGATGAGTCATCAGGAGCGTAATGGTGTACGTGCTGCTTACATTCATAAAGCAGAACATCTGGAAGAACGCCGACTGATGCTACAGTGGTGGGCCGATTTTCTGAATGCAAACAGAGAAAGATTTATCAGTCCATTTGAATATGCAAAGATTAATAATCCGTTAAAACAGTAATCATCCCGGGCAAATGCCCGGGAACTACTCCAGGACTATTTTCTTTGTTAAAAAAAGACAAACGGTATGAACTGATGTATTTACTGTTTACCTGATTGCACCCTACAGGGGATTATCAGAATCCACGGTTATTCATTATTTATATATCTTCAATAAAAAGGAACCTCAAAAAAATCCCGCACCCACAGGGTGATGCGGGATAACTGACGTAAGGAATGCTGCCGGGATTTGGTGGTCCCTTGTGCTGATATGAATACAGGTTCTATTCTATACAGAATCCTTTTCAGTACAAGAGACTGTATTACAGTTTGCCATATATGATTACCTGTGGTCCGGAAGAATAAGTGGCTGCGGTTTCAGACTGTCTTCCTGTACATACCTCTCTCCGTTAAAAACCATAACGGGTTCATTATCTTCGTCTGTCAGCGGATTGAATGGCGGTATATTTTCGGTACGAATACCGGTCAGCCACTGAAAAATGCCTGCGAAATTACGGGCACTGATTTTCCTGCTGACGGACTGATGAGACGTGATGTCACTGGCGGTAATAATCAGGGGAACGCTGTAGCCCCCCTGCACATGACCATCATGATGAACAGGATTAGCACTGTCGCTGACCGACAGCCCATGGTCAGAAAAGTAAAGCATTGCAAAGTGACGGGAATGCCGGCGAAGGATACCATCAAGCTGACCAAGAAAGTTATCCAGTTTACTGATGCTGGCAAGATAACAGGCAATTTTTCGGGAATACTGCTCCAGGTAATTATTCTGCCAGGAGTGAAGCCGATCACACGGGTTCGGATGAGACCCCATCATGTGCAGGAAAATCACCTTCGGAGTGGATGTATCTGCCAGCGCACGTTCTGTTTCCTGTAACAACAACATGTCATCCGTTTTACGGGAAGCAAAGCTGCCTTTCTTGAGGAAAACAGTATGGTCCGCATCAGAAGCAATAACAGAGATGCGTGTGTCATGCTCTCCCAGTTTTCCCTGATTGGATATCCACCATGTGCTGTATCCTGCTTTTGCTGCCAGCGCCACCACGTTGTTGCCGGAATCAGGGTTCTGCTCATAGTCATAAATCAGTGTCCGGCTCAGGGAAGGCACGGTGCTGGCTGCTGCCGATGTATAACCGTCAATAAATAAACCGGGAGCCGTATTCAGCCATGGTGTGGTTGGCTCGGGATAACCATATACCGACATATAATCCCTGCGGACACTCTCACCAGTAACAATAACAATCGTGTCATATAATGGTGCTCCCGGCAGGATTTTCCAGCTGTCAGCACCGTGCCGACTCAGTTGTTCATAACGCTGCATTTCACGCAATGTGTCAGTTGTCCCCACAACTGTTCCTTTAACCATCCGTAACGGCCAGCTGTTTACAGAGCATAATACGAATAACAACAGAGCCATCGCGTTACGTTGACCACGGTGGTGTGTCCGCCAGAAAATAACCATGAACACCAGAATCGCGGCACTGACCAGAAAATGATAAACAGGAATCATCCCGGTAAACTCCGCAGCCTCATCCGCCGTGGTCTGCAACAACGCGACAATAAAACTGTTGTTGATTTTTCCGTACGTCATACCGACAGGTGCATACAGTGCACAACAGAACAGAAATAACAGAGCTGTAATGGATGTAAGGGTATTTCTGTGTGCAAGAATCAGAAGGAGAAACAGCAGCAACACATTCCCGGTGGCATTCTTCTCAGTGTATCCGCATGCGGCAGTGGTTATTACACACATGCCCGGGAAGAATAAAAACAATAAAATCCGGGATATATTGTCCGTATAAAACAGCTTTCTGATATTCATCGGAGTATATCGACAACATTATTGTGAAGAGAATAAAAATCAGAAGTCTCCTGTGAAACAGATAACAGACAACCCTGCAGTATAATTACTGCAGGGAGTCTTCGTTTAATTACAGAAGATGGGTAATTATTATCTTTCAGGAGCAGTTTTGTCAGAAGTTATAAGTCACACCAAGCATGATGTCATGACTTTTAACATCAACTTCTGATTTATATTTATCGCCCCACTCGTCCTTGTAACTCACACTGCTGTCACCTGCATCAAGATAGCGATAGCTGAGGTCCAGAGCGATATCCGGGGTTACGTCATAGCGGACACCCGCGCCAAAGCTCCATGCGAAGTTGTCAGCAGAGCCTGAACGTGACAACGATTCGCGACCACTGCTTCCGTACCCATAATCCCAGGTACTGATACCGGTTGTTTTCTGGTGAATTCTGGCGTAGCCAATCCCTGCAGATACCCATGGTGTGAATGCACTGTCATTCCGGAAGTCATAGTACGCATTCAGCATCAGTGTGTTGACTGACACCTCATTCTTCAGGTCATCACGCCAGTAACCGCCTGACCAGCTGTCTTTATCTACGTTATACTTCGAATCAGCTTTTCCACGAGCGTAAAACTCCAGTTCCGTACGAACCGGAATACTGAACTGCGGGTAAAAATCATAACCGGCCGCGATACCGCCACTGAATACCGTATCATGGCCATCACCGCCTTTATATTTTGATGTTTCCTCTCCATCACCCGACAGGAAACGCTGGTCTGCAAGTGACATAACAGAAGCACCTGCTTTACCGGTCACATAAAAGCCTGTTTTGCTCTCATCAGCCAGAGCCTGGGTCGAAAACATGCCTGCCATGGCAAGCGCTGAAACCGCAATAACCTTATTCATTTCAATCATCTCCGCTATCACTTTCCCCGAACGATAAATGGGGTTGCTCATTCTAAAACCATGCAAAAGATAGGGTAAAAGGAATGTTTTCGATCGAATCGATCGATAAAATCGATCGTGCCCGATAAAGTTTTCTTATCGTACCCATAAAAATGGTAAGGGCTGGTTTAAGAGGTAATCGCAGCGGCATGGAAGTATTAAGACCAAAACAGCACGAGATAAAGCGGCTGAACGTCAGATGAGCCACATGGAACGTAATTCATTAAGGGCGGCTTATATCCATAAAACAGAACACCTGGAATAGCGTCGGTTGATGCTACAGTGGTGGGGGGATTTTCTGGATACAAACTCGAAAGAAAATACCAGCCCCTTTGAGTATACGAAGATTAACAATCCATTAAAATATTAAGCACTCCGGGCAATCTGCCCGGAGTGCTTTAGCTGGCATAACGGGCTACTGATCTCCTCTGGTTACAGATAACGACTTCAGCCCTCTGAAAGAGAAAAGCGGAAGCTCAGGAAGGTTGTGATTTGCTTTTAACCTTTTTAATTTAGAAGTATTATTTTGAGATTAATCCACTTCCCATCGTCATCCTTTTTGGTGTGCGTGAAAAGCTATTTTTAAGGTTACTGCCTCATGGAGTTATGGATATTTATAATAGCTATTTATTTGATTTACATTATTTTTTTCAAAAAGAAGAAACCTAAGTCCGCGGGCTCTTATACTTCCGCTCCTGTGAAAGCACCACCTAAAGAATGGCTTGCTAACAACAAAAAAAATCAGTCTGTAATGCAAAACGAGGACAGCGAAGATGACAATCTGGCTACGTTTACACTAAGTGGCGGGCGGAATGTCGAATACAGCATAACAGCCACTCAACGCCAGAATTTCTCAAAAACTACCGGTGCTTTGGCTCGTTGGATTTTTCCGGGAGAGATGATCACAATCAGTGGGATAGAGGTTACCGGCGGTCACTTCTATCTTGGGCAGCGTATGAAACCTGCCGGGCATAACTCAGGCGGTTATTATGATGGCAATAACGAGGCATCGCTAGTTGACGACACGCTTAAAATATACCCCACACCTTACATTTACGAAGATAGTTCATTAGGGTATTGGCCCAGTTTTTCCTCACTTTCACCTGAAGCTCGTGGTGCGTACCTGAGTTGGCTTGCCAGCGACAGATGCGACACTTCCTGCCCAATTGGTTACGTTTTCATTTATCTGTATGGTCTGGAAAGAAGGGCGCTTGTTGACAGCAGGGACAACAATATATCCGACGATGAGTTCTATTCTCTTTTCAAAGAGATCTGCCGTCTCAGATCGGTTTTCAATGAAAACCGATCTTTCCGGAATTACTCATCCCAGTTACTTGAAGCGATGTCCATTCTTCGTCCGAACGAAAATCTTGCAGCAGCTCTCAACGATGATTCGGAGTTCAGCAATAGCATGCAGTTCAGGTTAATCCTGGCAAAGACTGTTGATACAGGAGCCCCGGTTCCAGCGGATCTGGCTCTGACGTGGGTGACAAACCATGCTGAATACTCATTACGAACCCCCGCCCGCCGCTGTGCGAAAGAATTTGCTGCACTATTTAAACGGCGTTACACCCTTAAATACGGTGAAGGGATGGTAGTGAAGCCGAATAAAGCGCGTCTGCGTTTAGATTACACGCCTGCAAGTCCCAGTTTGCGAGGTATTCGGCTTCCTGTTCCCGACTTGCCTGATCCAGGTGCATTGAAAGGCCCTGTTCAGAAGCTTATGGCCATTGCCGATATATGCACAGGTGAACTGGATGCTTACAGTCGTTACCTTGGTAGAAAAGGTACTTCAGCAAATGATACCGCTGCAATTTTGTTGCTGCCTTCAGAAATCGTTAACGAAAGCGCAGAAAAAATATTAAGTACATTCAAACACTGGGCTGATGACGCAATCCGCAGTAAGGGTGGGATAGTTTCAGTTGCTGACTACTGGTCACATATGAATGCCACCTGTCCGGCGAAGATCAATAAAAAAGAGGCCGACTTAATGCAAGCCTTTGCACAGAAAATGGGATACTGTCTGGCTCCTGACCCCTATCACCACCACGTAAAGGCAGATGTCGATGGTGTACTTGTTTTATTCCCTGCTGGTGAAAGAGGACGTTTCTCACCTTCTCCTGAATTTATCACAGCTGTATTGACGCTCCGATTAGGTTCGGTAGTCGCCTTGATTGACAATTCTCTCGATCAAGCCGAACAGAAAGTGCTTGAGAATGCCATCAACAACAATGCCAGCTTCAGCGATGATGAAAAGCGCTCTCTGCACGCATATTTAACGTGGCAGCTTCATACTCCGGCGAATATGACGGGAATGAAAAGCCGGATTGAATTACTCGGTGCAGCGGAAAAATCAGCTGTGGGTAAGGTTATCGTTAGTGTCGCTTGCTCTGACGGCAGAATTACGCCTGCCGAAATCAAACAGCTTGAGAAGATTTATACAAGCCTGGGACTGGATCCCTCATCCGTATCAAGCAATATCCATCAGCATTCCGCAACTGAAACTGCTCTCGTTTCATCTGTACCAGCTAATCAGTCGACGGCAGGGTTTACACTGGATGCAAATGTACTTGCCCGTCACGAATCTGCCACTGATGATGTTCGTAAATTACTGAACTCGATTTTCACTGAAGAAGAACCAGAACAACCAGAAAGCGCTCCAGCCTCATTAACCGGGGAAGGGGGACTTGACTCCGCTCATAGCCAACTTTATCGCAGGTTGCTGGAGAAAGAACAATGGTCCAGAAAAGAGGCGACAGAGTTGTGTAGTAACTGGAACCTGATGCTCGGCGGTGCGCTTGAGGTGATTAACGATTGGTCCTATGCGGTGGTTGATGCACCAGTGCTGGAAGATGCTGATGATCACATTTGGATTGACCTGGAAATAGCCAAAGAATTAGAGGGTTAGTGAATGTCTGTAACACGTATAAGAGTGAAAGAGCGCGACGCTATCATTCAGTCACTTAAGTCGGGAGTAACGCCAAGAATAGGTATTCAGCATATCCAGGTTGGCCGCGTGAATGAGATAACCGCCCTCCATCAGGATATTGAACGGATTGCTGATGGCGGGGCAAGCTTCAGACTTATCATTGGTGAGTACGGTTCCGGGAAAACATTCTTTTTAAGTGTTGTACGGTCTATTGCGTTAGAGAAGAAGCTGGTCACGGTCAGTGCAGACCTTTCTCCCGACAGACGTATCCACTCATCGGGAGGTCAGGCTCGTAATCTCTACTCAGAGCTTATGAAAAATATGTCCACCAGAAACAAACCAGATGGCAATGCATTACTTAGCGTTGTGGAAAGGTTTGTTACTGAGGCAAGGAAGGAAGCTGATGCGAACGGCTCCCTGGTCTCATCCGTTATTCATAAACGCCTTGCTGCTTTGTCAGATATGGTGGGAGGATATGACTTTGCGAAGGTCATTGACGCATTCTGGCGCGGGCATGAGCAGGATAACGAAACCTTAAAATCCAATGCTATTCGCTGGTTGCGGGGCGAGTACACCACAAAAACTGATGCCCGTAATGATCTTGACGTCCGAACGATTATCTCAGACGCCTCGTTCTATGATTCTTTGAAGTTGATGAGCCTTTTTGTCCGTCAGGCAGGCTATGCCGGACTTTTAGTTAGCCTCGACGAGATGGTGAACCTCTTCAAGTTGAATAATACGCAAGCGAGAACGGCCAACTACGAACAAATTTTGCGGATCCTGAATGACTGCCTGCAAGGCTCCGCCGAAAATATTGGTTTTATCC
>OJWN01000280.1_pt1 | contig 5251 bp, 2 predicted proteins | sample 1600501 | NCBI WGS metagenome assembly OJWN01 (sample SAMN04436597, study PRJEB24849) | human gut metagenome | biome: human gut; feature: NICU; material: stool | host: Homo sapiens | place: USA: Saint Louis, MO | collected 2009-11-16
CGCTCCGGGTACCACTGACAGCGGCACCGGAATCGGCCAGCAGTACACCGCCATTCCCCATGGATACGGTGGTGGCGGCACCACCGTTGCGGATATCCAGCGTTCCGCCATCATCCACACGGGTATTAGTGGCTGTGTGTCCGCTCAGCACATCCAGACGTCCGCCATTTTCCAGTACGACATTATCAGCCTTACCCGCCACAACGGAGAATGCTCCCAGGCGGTTTGTGCCGGTGACGGTTGCAGCTGTACTGGTAACCAGTGCACCTCCCGTGTTCTGGGTGACATCAGACGCTTTACCGCCGGCATTCACCTGCAGCTTTCCTTTCTGGTTGATGGTGGTATGCGCGGCAGTTCCTCCTTCCTTAATCACCTGCCAGCCATCACGGTTTATCAGCGTCTCTGTTGCCGTGCCACCGTTGTGTACATACTGGTTACCCCCCTCCAGTCGGGTGTTATGTGCCTCTCCGTGTACCGTCTGGTCACCACCGGCGTAAATGAGGGTGTCCCGTGCCATCCCCGAAGACCAGATAACCTGCCGGCCATTTTTATTGATGGTGGTGGATTCAGCCGTCCCTCCGACCATCTGACCGCTGGACACATTTTCAGACTCCGGACCACCTTCTGCACCGGTGTTGACGATGGTTCCGGTTGCCAGTCCGCCATGTTTTATGGTCTGGTAACCATCCTGGTTAATAATTGTACCGGCAGCTTTCCCTCCCCCGTGTACCCACTGCTCACCTCTGTTATCCAGCGTGGTGTTCACCGCCAGTCCGTTAAGGCTCTGCCCTCCGCCATCACGAATAACCGTATCACTGGCAGTTCCTCCTGCCTGCACAATCTGACGACCATTTGCGGTGACAGTGGTGTTTCTGCCTGTGCCACCCGCTTTTATCCATTGCCCGCCGGTGTTTTCGTCACTGTCCGGCCCCAGCTCAAGCCCGGTACTGACAGTCACGCCATCAGCTGTTCCGGATACAAACTGGTTGTCATGGTTTACCAGTGTTCCGCCATTCACTGTTTCACACGGGTGCACAACGATGTCAGCAGCCAGCACCGGGAGTGACGTGACCGCGGCAAGAGACAGTGCCACCGCCACACCGCCACGTTTACCCCGTGCGCGGGCCAGTTCGGAGGCAACCACGAAAGCGCCCGTAATGTGATTCCATACCAGCCTGTAGCAGGTATTCAGATGTCGTTTCATCAGCATTTCCTTAATCAGAGTGAGGGTGAATAAAAAAGCCGGTATCCACAGATGTGGATACCGGCAGGTAAAGGGTTACAGTGCCGGAGGTCCGGCTGACGGAAGTTTCTGACGTGTGGCTCTGTTGTTCCCTGAATCTCATGTCTGTGTGTATCTGCGCACGTTGCTAACAGGAGTTATTATTAGCATAACGATCGATATTAACGATCGATAAAATAGATATCGATCGTTTTGTTCTATTATTGAGCTATTGCACGGACAAGAGAGACAGTAACGAAAACAGCGCTTTTGTGAGCATACTTAGAGGCAGGGAGGACATCATCCACAACAGGTTCAGAAGAAGATCCAGTTCCATACCGCGCGGGCAACAGAGACCACTGTGTCACGGACGGCACGCAGAACCGTGCGTGCAACAGAGGCAACACAGACGCTCTCCGCTGTGTCAAATATCCGGTCCACCGCACCGGTAAACTGCTCACGGGCCTGAGCGCGGACAGATTCCGTGCGCAGCTCGTCCTGCAGGCGGGTCATCAGGGGACTGGCGGCATGGTCGGGAAGCGCTGTCATGAGCGCACTGACCAGCGTATCCACTTCCCAGCCGGTGCGGGCCGATACGGCCACAACCGGATGTACAGGCCGGAACAGACGGAATACCGCCTCCGTTTTTTCGCGAATGTTCTGTGCCTGTGCGGGAGAGGGCTGAATGCCGGCCATATCCCATTCATGGCAGGGCTCCGTTTTGTCGGCCTGTGTCACCACAAACAGCACCTGCTGATGTCCGCACTGCAGGATGTGTCGCCAGAAATACTCATCCACAGACAGGGCCCGGTCATCGGCTTTAATCAGCCACAGCACCAGGTCCAGTTCAGGCAGAATGTCACGGTACAGGGCTTCATACTCTGCATCCCTGTCCCGGCTCTCGCCCACCCCGGGCAGGTCAGTGATAACCATGCTGTGACCGTGGCCACTCAGACGGAAGCGCCGCACTTCCCGGGTGCCGGCGTGAACATCACTGACCGGGGTGACCTCCCCCTGAAACAGTGCATTACAGAGTGAGGATTTACCGGCCCCGCTTTTACCCATAATGCCAATCACGGGTTCGTGACTGGTGAGTTTGCGCAGATGTTCCAGGATGTGACGGGAAAGTGAGTAAGGCAGGGAGGAGAGCGGTTTTTCAATTGCCTCAATGGCATCAGACGGATTCATACATGTATTCCCGGTGAAAAAAGACAAAACCCCGCACACCGGAAAGGTGGCGGGGGATCCACGGAGATAATATCTGTCTGAAATTGTTTGGAATCGATGGGGATGTTGCGTACTGAGAGATCCCCTCATAATTTCCCCAAAACGTAACCATGTGTGAATAGATTTTGAGTAAGCAGGGTTGCAGCCACGAGTGAGTCTTCCCTTGTTATTGTGTAGCCAGAATGCCGCAAAACTTCCATGCCTAAGCGAACTGTTGAGAGTACGTTTCGATTTCTGACTGTGTTAGCCTGGAAGTGCTTGTCCCAACCTTGTTTCTGAGCATGAACGCCCGCAAGCCAACATGTTAGTTGAAGCATCAGGGCGATTAGCAGCATGATATCAAAACGCTCTGAGCTGCTCGTTCGGCTATGGCGTAGGCCTAGTCCGTAGGCAGGACTTTTCAAGTCTCGGAAGGTTTCTTCAATCTGCATTCGCTTCGAATAGATATTAACAAGTTGTTTGGGTGTTCGAATTTCAACAGGTAAGTTAGTTGCTAGAATCCATGGCTCCTTTGCCGACGCTGAGTAGATTTTAGGTGACGGGTGGTGACAATGAGTCCGTGTCGAGCGCTGATTTTTTCGGCCTTTAGAGCGAGATTTATACAATAGAATTTGGCATGAGATTGGATTGCTTTTAGTCAGCCTCTTATAGCCTAAAGTCTTTGAGTGACTAGATGACATATCATGTAAGTTGCTGATAGGTTTCCAGTTTTCCGCTCCTAGGTCTGCATATTGTACTTTTCCTCTTACTCGACTTAACCAGTACCAACCCAGCTTCTCAACGGATTTATACCATGGCACTTTAAAGCCAGCATCACTGACAATGAGCGGTGTGGTGTTACTCGGTAGAATGCTCGCAAGGTCGGCTAGAAATTGGTCATGAGCTTTCTTTGAACATTGCTCTGAAAGCGGGAACGCTTTCTCATAAAGAGTAACAGAACGACCGTGTAGTGCGACTGAAGCTCGCAATACCATAAGCCGTTTTTGCTCACGGATATCAGACCAGTCAACAAGTACAATGGGCATCGTATTGCCCGAACAGATAAAGCTAGCATGCCAACGGTATACAGCGAGTCGCTCTTTGTGGAGGTGACGATTACCTAACAATCGGTCGATTCGTTTGATGTTATGTTTTGTTCTCGCTTTGGTTGGCAGGTTACGGCCAAGTTCGGTAAGAGTGAGAGTTTTACAGTCAAGTAAGGCGTGGCAAGCCAACGTTAAGCTGTTGAGTCGTTTTAAGTGTAATTCGGGGCAGAATTGGTAAAGAGAGTCGTGTAAAATATCGAGTTCGCACATCTTGTTGTCTGATTATTGATTTTTGGCGAAACCATTTGATCATATGACAAGATGTGTATCTACCTTAACTTAATGATTTTGATAAAAATCATTAGGGGATTCATCAGTGTTGCGTATTAACATGAAGGAGGGCAGGAGTTATCCGTTATTGGGTGATATCCTTCCATGAAAATACGCGGTTATTGTTAAACAGCAGGCTGATTACTCCGTAAAGGAGAAAAATATTCATCTTGCAGCCTGATTATCAGGTGTGTTTATGTTTACTGAGGTGAGTATTTTTCAGTATATTGTCGGGGCAGTCAGTGGGAGATATTAAATTTACGTTTAGAGTTATCTTGCTTCTGCTGTGTATTTTTATAAGAGTGCGCACGTAATGATATCTGTTGATACCATGTTGTTAAGTGTTTCCCTTCCGGGTCATGCGTACTTGCAAAATGGCATCTGAATCGATCACGGTTTGGCCAAACCGTGATCGAATAGATAGGAATACGCACGTAATGATTAAATGCTTTTGTTACACCATTCTTCCGGCATGAATATTTATCCAGTTCCCTTTTTTATTTGTGTAGTGATACTGTCGGAATAGCGTTCAGTAATGTGAAGTGTCCTGTAAAAAAACTTTAATAAATGTGTCATCTTGGTCAGGAAATATCTGCTGAGATATTATTAGTTGGTGGTGTTTTTACTGAGTAATAGCTGGCTTTTAATTCCTGAACTGAAATACTGTCGCTCGTCAGGGTTTAATTAAAACTGGATGATGATGTGAAAATGAAGGCTGGTTTTTGTGTTTGTCGAAGAAGTGTTATTTTAATCCATTCTCATCATTGGCTGGCGATTATACAGAAGTATTTGAAGAAAAAATGTTGCATTTTATCTGTGTCAGCAGGGAGGAAGTATTTTATTGATGTATCAGTATTAAATGGTTTTTGTTATTTATAAAAATGTCATCCTGTCCATAGAATATTGTACTCAGCATTCAGTGCAGGAACTGTCATTTTCTTTATTTTATTCTTCTTCAGGAGGGCAGTTTTCTGAAAGCGTTACTCCGGGGAAACTGTTTATGTTTATTCCCGGCAGGAAACCCGTACCTGCAATACCCTGGATGATGCTTTTTGCTGGTACGTTGTTGTGTGAAATTTAATCAACGTGTGTGTTCCGGAGAGCGCCCGTAGACGCACAGATTCATTCTGACATTCTTTAGCGACAAAATACCGAATGGTTATTATTTAATCTGAAAATCGACAGAAATTTTTATCCTGTATTGATTCTGCTGCTATTTTTGCTATTAGTAGCAATAGTTGCGGTACTTTATGTTCTGTGTGCTGTGAGGTCATTATGCCATACTTTCAGTATCCTGATGAGTTTCCCCTGAGCTCGCTGCCTCCACTCATTCGTGATGCCGTTATTGAAGCTCAGCAAATCACGCAGGCTCCCCTGGGGCTTGTGGCAGCATCTGCCCTGGGCGCTGTTTCACTTGTCTGCCAGAATCTGATTGATGTCTGCAGAC
>OJWN01000293.1_pt1 | contig 4747 bp, 8 predicted proteins | sample 1600501 | NCBI WGS metagenome assembly OJWN01 (sample SAMN04436597, study PRJEB24849) | human gut metagenome | biome: human gut; feature: NICU; material: stool | host: Homo sapiens | place: USA: Saint Louis, MO | collected 2009-11-16
AAGCGTATACCGGTCGTGAAGTGCAGGATATTCCCGGTGTGCTGGCCGTGTTTGCTGAACGTCGTAAGGACAGTTTTGGCCCGTATGTCCGGCTGATGAGCGTCACTCTGAACTGAGTCAGTAAAGGCATTCTGATGAGCAGCATTATCACCATCACAGTGTATACGCTGGATGAACTTTCCTGCCCGGCACGGAGAAAAGCCCGCGACTGGTACCGTCAGCATCATGCTGACAGCAACTGGTATGAAAACGTGTATGAAGACTTCAGGGAGGTCTGTGGCATTTTCGGGATTGACCTCCGCCAGCGCGTTTTCCGGCTCAGCAATGGCAGGTTTATGGAAGAGCCGTGCATCTGGTTCAGCGGATTCTGCAGCCAGGGGGACGGAGCCTGTTTTGAAGGGCGCTGGCACTGGCAGCCAGCGGCCCCCCGGAAAATCAGGGAATATGCCCCGCAGGACCGTGAGCTTCATCGTATCGCGGATACCCTGCAGGCGGTGCAGAAACGTAACTTCTGGCAGCTTCAGGCTGAAATCAGTCACCGGGGACGTTACTGCCATCCGTACAGCATGGATATCACCGTCACCCGGAACAGTCCGACTGGTCAGGCAATGACAACCGATGCGGAAGCCGCTGTCAGCGAAGCCCTGCGCGACCTGGCCTTCTGGCTGTACCGCCAGCTGGAAAACAAGTACGACTGGCTGACCTCAGACACCGCTGTGGATGAGGCCCTTCTCATCAACGAATATACCTTCACCGAAGCCGGTCTGCGCGCCGGCTGACCCGTCATCGTTAAACTATCATTCACCGATTTTCTGTGAGGATTTTATCATGTCGGACACACTCCCCGGAACAACGCTTCCCGACGACAACAAAGACCTCCCCTGGTGGGGGCTGCCCTGCACCGTGACACCTTGTTTTGGCGCCCGTCTGGTGCAGGAGGGTAACCGGTTGCATTACCTTGCCGACCGCGCCGGTATCAGGGGCCGGTTCAGCAATGCGGATGCATACCATCTGGACCAGGCTTTTCCACTGCTGATGAAACAACTGGAACTCATGCTCACCAGCGGTGAACTGAATCCCCGCCATCAGCATACCGTCACGCTGTATGCGAAAGGGCTGACCTGCGATGCCGACACCCTCGGGTCCTGTGGTTACGTTTATCTGGCTGTTTATCCTGCGACCGAAACGGAAAGTAACCCTCCGGAATAGTCTTCTGCTCCGGCCTGGTGCTTTCTCCACGCCACTTTTCCATTTCTTATATCTGCATATCAGGAAAATCTTCAGTATGAAAACATTACCCGACACACACGTACGGGCGGCATCGCGCTGCCCGTCTCCCGTCACCATCTGGCAGACACTGCTCACCCGACTGCTGGACCAGCACTATGGCCTCACGCTGAATGACACACCGTTCGCTGATGAACGTGTGATTGAGCAGCATATTGAGGCAGGGATTTCACTGTGTGACGCGGTGAACTTTCTCGTTGAAAAATACGCGCTGGTACGTACCGACCAGCCGGGATTCAGCGCAGGAGCCCCGTCGCAGTTAATCAACAGCATTGATATTCTCCGGGCTCGCAGGGCGACCGGCCTGATGACCCGGAACAATTACAGAATGGTAAATAACATTACCCAGGGCAAGCATCCGGAGGCAAAACGATGAAACTGGCCCTGACGCTGGAAGCTGACAGCGTTAACGTACAGGCACTGAACATGGGGCGAATTGTCGTTGACGTCGATGGTGTTGAGCTTGCCGAACTGATTAACGTGGTCTGCGATAATGGCTACTCCCTTCGTGTTGTTGATGAATCTGACCGGACCTCAACAGACAGCATACCCCCCTCTGCTGCCCTGAGCGGTATACGCTGTAGTACCGCGCATATCACGGAAACAGACAACGCCTGGCTGTACTCGCTGTCGCATCAGACGAATGACACCGGCGAATCAGAATGGATTCATTTTACAGGTAGCGGATATCTGTTACGTACCGATGCGTGGTCATACCCGGTTCTGCGGCTTAAACGCCTGGGGCTGTCAAAAACGTTCCGCCGTCTGGTTGTCACACTTACCCGACGTTATGGCGTCAGTCTCATTCATCTGGATGCCAGCACTGAATGCCTGCCGGATTTACCCACTTTCGACTGGTAACCCGGAAATTCACAACATGAAATCATTAACCACGGAAACAGCGCTGTATATTCTGATTGCGTGGCTGCAGGACAATATTGACTGCGAATCAGGGATTATCTTCGACAACGATGAGGATAAAACGGATTCAGCAGCACTGCTGCCCTGCATTAAACAGGCCAGGGAAGATATCCGTACCCTGCGCCAACTGCAGCTTCTGCAACAGAACCGGTGAGTCTTACTCACCAGACTTCATTCCACTGACGCCAGCCTGAATACGGCTGGCGTTTTCGTTTATAAACCAAAAGGAAAAACGATGATGTCAGATATCACAATCTCCCGCCCGGAACTGGTCAACGGACATACGGACGTTATCTGCTCAACCAGTATCCGCCACATTCTGGCTGTACGAAAGAGTGCGCTGCTGCAAATCGACACACTTATCCGGCAACTGGCAGAAATCTCAGTACTGACAGAAAGTATTGGAGGTAAAACCGCCCTGGACTGGGCGATGAAACAGGATTTTCGCTGCGGCTGCTGGCTCATGGAGAAACCGGAAACCGCAATGAAAGCCATCACCCGCAATCTCGATCGCGAAATCTGGCGTGACCTGATGCAACATTCCGGGATGCTGTCATTAATGGATGCGCAGGCCCATGATACATGGTACCGCTCACTGGAGTACGATAACTTTCCGGAAATCAGCGAGGCGAATATCCTGAGTACGTTTGAACAACTGCACCAGAATAAGGATGACGTGTTTGAGCGAGGTGTGATCAACCTCTTCAGAGGGCTGAGCTGGAATTACAAAACCAATTGCCCCTGTAAATTTGGCAATAAAATTATCGTCAACAATCTGGTGAGATGGGACCGATGGGGATTGCATCTTATCACCGGGCAACAGGCAGATCGACTCGCTGACCTGGAAAGAATGCTGCATCTGTTCAGCGGCAAACCGATCCCCGACAGCCGGGAAAATATCATCATTCGGCTGGATGATCACATCCGCTCCGTTCAGGGCAAAGCGTGCTATGAAGACGAAATGTTCAGCATCAGATACTTTAAGAAGGGCTCCGCACACATCACGTTCAGGAAACCAGAACTGGTTGACAGGCTAAATGACATAATTGCCAGGCACTATCCAAATGTATTAGCAGACAGGTAATGTGGCCTTGCCCCGCTATTAAACATGTCATATTTTTGCTATCATTGTGAAAATTTTTCGGAGGAAACATGACTACAAAAGACCGTATTCAGTCCCGACTGAACCGTTCAAAACGTTATGTGTTCACCCGGGATGATTTCAGGGATATCGCTGGCTATGATCAGGTTGGCAGAGCTCTTCGTACACTGGTAAACGAAGGTAAGTTGATGAAAGTGGGCTATGGTGTTTACACCAAAGCCCGTCGTAACATCATCACTGGGAAAATCATGCCCGCAGCGCCTGGGGGCTCTGCTGCAGTAATTACAGAGGCCCTGGAGCGCCTGAATATCAGATACCGTCTGGCAGGAGCAACGGAATGCTACAATAAAGGTCAGTCCACACAAATTCCTGTATCTCTGGGGATAAAAACACCTTCTCGATTTAAAAGAGTGTTAATAGTAGGGAAAAGTAAAATCAATGCCTGAATTAACATCATTATTTCCTGACGTTGCCGATGCACTGGATATTGAATCTGTCGCTATCGTCGAAAAAGATTATTTTGTGGTTGATCTTTTAAGATTATTAAAAGAAATAAAACCAGAAACACATACTCTCGTGTTTGCAGGTAGTACCGCATTATCAAAAGCAGGTATCTCGCTAAACAGAATGTCAGAAGATATTGATATAAAGCTCGTGCCAACAGAGAACTTTATGCAAAATGGCAGAGACAAGAGAAGAAAAATTCGCAAGGAAATCGTGCAAATAATCACGGATGTTATTCATAATTCTGACATTTTCAGCTTGGATAATGAAAACGCCCGTATAACACGTGATGAGTATCGTTATAACGAAATCTCGGTACGTTATCCCCAGACATTTGCACAAGTCCCCTGTCTTCGTCCATTTATTAAGCTGGAGTTGATGGAAAGCACTCTGCTGGAACATCCGGAAAGCAGAGATATTTATTCCCTTGTAACGGAGTTAACGGGTAAAGGTACACCTATAACAGCATTCCCCTGTGCCACCATTTTATCCACTCAGGCTGAAAAGCTCATCTCCATGATGCGAAGAACAGCAGCACATCTTCGTAATCCCGAACAACAGGATGATGAGTTTCTGGTACGTCACATTTATGACAACTACTGCATTGTCAGGGAAAAAGGTGTGAATGTTCCTGTATTGAAAAATTTTGTTCAGATATGTATTCAACAGGATATTGAACGCTATGGTAACCAGTACCCACAATTTTGTAGCTCACCAGTTGATGAACTTAAGAAAGGGCTGGATGCACTCCGGGATTATCCTGTACACAAATTGCGCTTTCAACGATTTGTTAACCCGATGGTATTTGGTAATACACAGATTAACTAGGAAGAAGCCTATTCCAGTTTCAGACAAACAGCGCTAAGTGTTCTGACCAGCTAAGGAAGGTGCGAATAAGCGGGGAAATTCTTCTCGGCTGACTCAGTCATTTCA
>OJWN01000340.1_pt1 | contig 3190 bp, 4 predicted proteins | sample 1600501 | NCBI WGS metagenome assembly OJWN01 (sample SAMN04436597, study PRJEB24849) | human gut metagenome | biome: human gut; feature: NICU; material: stool | host: Homo sapiens | place: USA: Saint Louis, MO | collected 2009-11-16
CGGCCAGACGGAGGTCGCTGTCTTCACAGCTTACGAACCTGAGGAGTAAGAGACCTGGCGGGGGAGAAATCCCTCGCCACCTCTGATGTGTCAGGCATCCTCAACGCACCCGCACTTAACCCGCTTCGGCGGGTTTTGTTTTTTTCTGGCATTCTGGTTTACAATTCGCACGTCAGCCTGAACACCTGACACCTGCTGCGCCAGCAGAGAAAACAGATGGCGCACAAAACCAAATTTCACAATTCTGATACCGACCTTGCCATCCGGCATGGGCGGCGTTCACACGCATTTAAAACCGACTGGTACCAACACCCACCATGTACTGAAGAACAGGCCGAATGGCTAATTCATAACTACCGCAGACGCGGATACGAGATTAAGAAAGCCCTCAGCCTCGATTATCGTCACTGGATAATCTCCGTCAGGCTCCCTTACTCCGAACGGCCACCGCGTCCGTCCCGCACATTCCAGCAACGCATCTGGAGGTAACGTGCGGGTATTACTTCGACCTGTTCTGGTACCGGAACTCGGGCTGGTGATCGTTAAGCCGGGCCGTGAATCCATGCCGGTATTCCACAATACCCGGGTACTGGTGGAGCCGGAACCGAAAAGCATGCGTAATCTGCCGTCCGGGGTCGTTCCTGCCGTTCGCCAGCCGCTGGCGGAGGATAAATCATTACTGCCATTTTTCAGCGACGAACGAGTGATTCGTGCTGCTGGTGGCGCTGGCGCATTGTCTGACTGGTTACTGCGCCATGTTAAATCCTGCCAGTGGCCACACGGCGATTATCACCACAGTGAAACCGTCATTCACCGTTATGGTACCGGCGCAATGGTGTTGTGCTGGCACTGCGACAACCAGCTGCGCGACCAGACCTCCGAATCACTCGGGCAACTTGCTCACCAAAACCTGTCTGCATGGATGATTGACGTCATACGCCATGCAATGAATGGCTCGCAGGAACGGGAATTATCGCTGGCTGAATTATCCTGGTGGGCGGTCCGCAATCAGGTGGCGGACGCGCTACCGGAAGCGGTATTACGTCGTTCGCTGGGGTTGCGTGCGGAAAAAATCCGCTCAATGTACCGTGAAAGCGACATCGTACCGGGAGAGCAGACCGCCACCAGCATACTGAAACAGCGCACAAAAAATCTTGCGCCGCTGCCTCACGCCCACCAGCAACAGAACCCACCACAGGAAAAGACGGTGGTCAGCATTGCCGTTGATCCGGAGTCACCGGCTCAGTATCTCCAGCGCCAGAAATCACAACGGGAAGAGATGCCTGTATACACGCGTTGGGTAAAAACGCAGAAATGCATGACGTGTGGCAATCAGGCAGATGATCCGCATCACATCATTGGTCATGGACTGGGAGGGATGGGAACAAAGGCTGACGATTTGTTTGTTATTCCGCTGTGTCGTAAATGCCATAACGAACTACACGCCGGGGTAAAAGATTTTGAAGAAAAACACGGTAGTCAGTTGTTGTTGCTGATTCGTTTTTTAATGCACGCGAGAAATTCGGGTGTTCTGAAGTGGAAAGCATAAATGACCGAACGCATAGAATTTGTTTTGCCTTACTCGCCGACGGTGAACACTTACTGGCGACGCCGTGGCAGCACATATTTTGTATCAAAAGCCGGGGAGCGTTATCGCCGGGCAGTGGCGCTTATTGTTCGCCAGCAGCGACTGAAATTAAGCCTGTCCGGACGGCTGGCAATAAAAATTATTGCAGAGCCACCGGATAAGCGTCGTCGTGACCTGGACAATATTCTGAAAGCACCACTGGATGCGCTGACGCACGCGGGGTTGTTAATGGACGATGAGCAGTTTGATGAAATCAATATTGTACGTGGCCAGCCAGTATCTGGTGGACGGCTGGAGATAAGAATTACAGAGGTGGGTGTGCATGAATAACCAGTATTTACAGTTTGTTCGTGAGCAACTCATGATTGCCACTGCAGATCTCAGTGGGTCGACAAAATGCCAGCTGGAAGCCTGGCAGGAAAATGCCCTGTTCGATACAGGGCGTTACAGACGCAAAAAAATTCGTTACCGCGATGAGGTAACCGGAAAAATGATCACGCGGGATAATCCCCCGATCCAGGGTAAACAATCACTGGCGAAAGGCTCATCAATTGCGCTGGTCAGTCCTGTTGAGTTTGCAACATCATCGTGGCGGCGTGCTGTTCTGGAACTGGAAGAACATCAGAAGGCGTGGTTGTTGTGGTGTTATGGCGGAAACATTTGCTGGGAGCATCAGATCGCGATAACGCAGTGGGGGTGGAGTGAATTTAAAACTCAGTCCGGCTCCAGAAAAATTGCAGTGAAAACGCTGGAGCGTGTGAAGAAGTTGATCTGGCTGGCGGCACAGGATGTCAGAGGATGGGTTACCGGGTGTGAGGTCTACCAGAGACAGGAGCTTGCCAGACTGTGTGGAGTTAAGCCTGATAACTGGAGCCATAATTATGCGAACTACTGGCGTGAGATGTGCGATATTTTTAAGCGCCTCGATAGAGAATCCTTGATTTGCTCCGTGAAAATAAGAGCGCAACAAAAAGCGACCTTTTCACGACGAGATATTGCAAAAGTCAATTAAATCGCGTATGTTTCGTATAAATCTGATATTTTGCCGATTTTGTACGTGATGGCAAAGTAAGAAAAAACCACCGCCAGGTGGTTTTTTTTATGTCCGAAAATCGCGTCAGTACAGTAAACACGCTGGTGGTTGCGAATACGGGTCTTTCAGCTTGCTGGCTTTTTCGACAAGAGTTATTGGTATGTCACGTTAACCGGAAAAAGGAAAAAGACATGCTAAAACAGCAGGATATGACAGAAGCCGCCAGAGTGGTGTTTAATGAATTAAGCGTTACCGACCCGGCGACAGTCAGGGAGATTGCACAGAATACTTACCTTTCACGCGAACGCTGCCAGTTAATACTGACCCAGCTGGTTATGGCGGGTCTGGCAGACTATCAGTTCGGTTGTTACAGACGCCTTCAGTCCTGAAGGCTTTTTTATTTGTGGTAAATGGGCGGCTGGTGGGTGTGGTGGTTGTTGCTTTCCCGTTGCTGAAAAAGAAAACGCCAGACTGTTAGCCGGGTATCAGTTAGCGGGAGAAATTTTTAAATACTTCACAATTCAGGCGGTTGACTGTTGTCTGGTTTGCGGGGAGTTTGTTAAAAGAAA
>OJWN01000374.1_pt1 | contig 2400 bp, 1 predicted proteins | sample 1600501 | NCBI WGS metagenome assembly OJWN01 (sample SAMN04436597, study PRJEB24849) | human gut metagenome | biome: human gut; feature: NICU; material: stool | host: Homo sapiens | place: USA: Saint Louis, MO | collected 2009-11-16
TTTGAAGACGACAATCTAATATTTCCACTGCTGTTATCTTTTAAAATATTTTCAATGACGTATCCACCTAAAGAAATAGTCCCTTCTTTATATAAATACTTCGATTTATTTAACTTGAATTTATTAATGGAGAGAATGGATGAAATCTCATTTATAAAAAAAGTGCTGCTTAATATATTGTTTTCTTTTTTTGTTGAGAACAAAAGATCATCTGCATATCGTGTATAAGTAATTTTATTCTTATCACAAAATTTTTGTATTAAATGTCAATTTTTCTAAAAATAATATTAGATATTGATGGGGAAGATTTAAATCCCATCGGAATGAATGTTTTTTCGACCCCGTCTAACTCCGCAGTCAGAGTCACACTAGCCATGAATGCATCTAATAAGGATTGTTTCTCTTTTACCAAAAACTCATCGGAAAAGTATACCGAAAAAGTATCACGTACAATATTTACGTCTATGCTATGAAAGAATGAAACAATGTCAAGATGACAATATTTGACATTTTGGGTATGAGGCTCTAAATAATGCAAGTATGAGCGCTCTTTTCTGAATGCAAAACTCGATGCACTTAAAGGTATATTTTTAAGTAAGAATTTTTCAATTCTGGTTTGAATAGAGTAGTGTGGGGATGAGTGAGCTAGAGAATAGAATGTTTTATTTTTGTTACTGATTGTTGATACTTGATTCTTGGCAATTGGTGGTATAACTCCCCCTGCCTCGAATTCATTTTGAAATGATGTTTTAATAAAAATGTCAGTATAGAAATTTTTATCAATCTTGCTTATTTTTTCTTTCATAAAGCTTCTTCTCCGATACCAAGACCATCTTTACACCCCGTGAGGCTTAAAGCGGCCATCGCGACAATTGGCGGCGGCAAACTAGTGTTTGCAGGGGCTAGGAACGACAATCGTTCAGTGAAACTCCCCTATATCTATCGAAGAAGAAGCTTGCTCTATTATAGATATAATTTCAGGGAAAAGGAAGCGTAAATTCTCGGCTATCTTATCAGCATTTTCTTGCTCTAACTTAGCTATCGTAAAATCCAAAAAACTGGTAACCCAGCCACTAGTTTTTGTGGTATAGGGGAGTAAGAATTTAAGCTCATTGCTTTTATATTTCTTTATTGTGGCTGTAATAGATGGGTCTATTCTTTGACAGCTTTTTTTCAGATTCATTTCTAAACTTATAAGTGTGGCAGTTTTTCCTCCAAAAAGAAGTCTAAATAGGGTTGTAATTTCTTTATTGTTTTTAAAATCTCCTTTAATGCTTTTTTTAATTAAAAAAAGAGCCCTTTTTTTAACCTTGAATACCAGCTTTTGCTCCACTGGATCTAATATACTTAAATGAGTTGAGAGAACAAAAGCCGAATTTAATATACTTATAGCTCCATCTTTAAGATTGTACGTTCTCATTAAGCCAGCAAACATTTTTTTAGGGTTTTCATTATTGACGTCTAGCTGGTTAAAAACGATATGACAAATCCATCTGTAAAAGTATTTTAAAGAATGCTCATTTATTAATGCACCCTCTATTGTAGTTGTCATATAATTAAGGTTAAATGATTTTAACAGTTTATTGAAATCCCTCACAAAATTTTCAATTTTAAATGTTTTGAAAAACAAGCCATCAACCGACATTTCCTTCTTAGACTTATCCGCTCTTATTATTTCCTTTGCGCTGTCAATTTTTTTTATTAAGGATGGATTATAAAACTTTAAACTGCCTTTTCGTATTAGTTTATTAACTAGAGAAACATCACCATCCAGACTTAATATTTCATTTTTATAGTCAAGCTTAATCACCTTGTCTATATCTTTAACAATTAAAAAAGGAATTGCTGCTTGAGAATAAGTTGGGTTTATATTTCTCAACATAACATCATCACTGGCGTATATGTCAATCCTGCCTAAATCAGGATAAATTCTAGCTAAAGAACTATTTTGGAAGACTTCCATTTCAGTGGAACCTTCTACGAAAAGAATATACTCACTGAAAAAAAGTCTAGCTTCATTATCGCTAAACATATTTATAAAACGCAAATCACTATATTGTGAGTTTAATTTAGATATCTTTGTGGAGTGTTTATTCTTTTTAGAAAAATGCAAAATCTGCTGATCTGTTGAAAAAAGTTTAATAGTTTGCTTTAAAATATTTGGTGCATGGGTGCTGAAAATTAAACAAGGATAAGGTGTTGAGTATTTTCCTGATTCCTTTTCGGGAACGCTTTTTTTATATCTATTATAAGTTGTGTGAATTGTTGTAATAAATTGCTCGCCAAGTTTTGGATGTAGTCCTATCTCGGGTTCGTCTATATATATGGTAGGTGTTATGAACTCGGTTCGTGATAACGAAATGAGCAACTTAATAATTGTTTCAATATATTTATGTGAAT
>OJWN01000406.1_pt1 | contig 1657 bp, 1 predicted proteins | sample 1600501 | NCBI WGS metagenome assembly OJWN01 (sample SAMN04436597, study PRJEB24849) | human gut metagenome | biome: human gut; feature: NICU; material: stool | host: Homo sapiens | place: USA: Saint Louis, MO | collected 2009-11-16
ACTGCTTGTACGTACACGGTTTCAGGTTCTTTTTCACTCCCCTCGCCGGGGTTCTTTTCGCCTTTCCCTCACGGTACTGGTTCACTATCGGTCAGTCAGGAGTATTTAGCCTTGGAGGATGGTCCCCCCATATTCAGACAGGATACCACGTGTCCCGCCCTACTCTTCGAGTTCACAGCCTGTGCGTTTTAGTGTACGGGAGTATCACCCTGTACCCTGCGACTTTCCAGACGCTTCCACTAACACACAAGCTGATTCAGACTCCGGGCTGCTCCCCGTTCGCTCGCCGCTACTGGGGGAATCTCGGTTGATTTCTTTTCCTCGGGGTACTTAGATGTTTCAGTTCCCCCGGTTCGCCTCGTTAACCTATGTATTCAGTTAACGATAGTGCAACGAATTGCACTGGGTTTCCCCATTCGGACATCGCCGGCTGTAACGGTTCATATCACCTTACCGACGCTTTTCGCAGATTAGCACGTCCTTCATCGCCTCTGACTGCCAGGGCATCCACCGTGTACGCTTAGTCGCTTAACCTCACAACCCGAAGATGTTTCGTAAAACATCATCGTGTCGCGAAAATTTGAGAGACTCGAACACACTTGAACAGTGTGTCGTTTCAATTTTCAGCTTGATCCAGATTTTTAAAGAGCAAAACTTCGCAGTGAACCTTTTCAGGTACACTCTGAAGTTTTCTTGTTTTTGGCAGTAATGATGGTGGAGCTATGCGGGATCGAACCGCAGACCTCCTGCGTGCAAAGCAGGCGCTCTCCCAGCTGAGCTATAGCCCCATCGTAGTTAAAATCTCATCAACCTTAATTTCTGTTGAGGCAAGGCGTGGTGACACGAAGCATACTTAAAGTATGTGAGTGTCGCCGCAACGCAGCATCAGCAGAAATTTGGTAGGCCTGAGTGGACTTGAACCACCGACCTCACCCTTATCAGGGGTGCGCTCTAACCACCTGAGCTACAAGCCTGCAGAGATTTTCTTACTGCTTATTTTTCATCAGACAATCTGTGTGGACACTACAAAGGCAGGTTCTTTCAGGTAAGGAGGTGATCCAACCGCAGGTTCCCCTACGGTTACCTTGTTACGACTTCACCCCAGTCATGAATCACAAAGTGGTAAGCGCCCTCCCGAAGGTTAAGCTACCTACTTCTTTTGCAACCCACTCCCATGGTGTGACGGGCGGTGTGTACAAGGCCCGGGAACGTATTCACCGTGGCATTCTGATCCACGATTACTAGCGATTCCGACTTCATGGAGTCGAGTTGCAGACTCCAATCCGGACTACGACATACTTTATGAGGTCCGCTTGCTCTCGCGAGGTCGCTTCTCTTTGTATATGCCATTGTAGCACGTGTGTAGCCCTACTCGTAAGGGCCATGATGACTTGACGTCATCCCCACCTTCCTCCAGTTTATCACTGGCAGTCTCCTTTGAGTTCCCGACCGAATCGCTGGCAACAAAGGATAAGGGTTGCGCTCGTTGCGGGACTTAACCCAACATTTCACAACACGAGCTGACGACAGCCATGCAGCACCTGTCTCAGAGTTCCCGAAGGCACCAAAGCATCTCTGCTAAGTTCTCTGGATGTCAAGAGTAGGTAAGGTTCTTCGCGTTGCATCGAATTAAACCACATGCTCCACCGCTTGTGCG